>Ga0066849_10000374_pt1 | contig 17918 bp, 19 predicted proteins | sample ETNtaG_9_FD_65492 | JGI IMG/M metagenome (GOLD analysis project Ga0066849, IMG submission 65492) | Marine microbial and viral communities from oxygen minimum zone, Eastern Pacific Ocean - ETNP201406SV69 | ecosystem: Environmental > Aquatic > Marine > Oceanic | place: Pacific Ocean: Eastern... | reverse complement strand
CCAAGCGACGGCTCTCTACATTTCAATAACTGCATATGCCGGATAGCAATCACCTGAGAGCCCAATTAAAGTACAATATACCAGAGGGGGGGTATGTGCTGCGTCTGGTCTACTTTCCATCACCGGGTAGAGCAGAGGCGATTCGCGTCGCGCTCTCAATATCTGGCGTAGAATGGGAGGACATCAGTATAGATGGTGAGCAATTCAGTAACATGAAAGAAAGTGGAGATTTGCCATGGGGTATGGTCCCTATACTCCAAACCCCCCAAGGAACTATTGCAGAGTCATCCGCGATACTGAGATTCGTCGGACATCTCTCTCGCCTTGTCCCGGATGATCCCTTTCAAAGAGCCAAAGCGGACGAATTCATTGACGGTATGGAGCCGTTATCAATAGCACTTAACTCTACTTTCGGAGTTCGCGATTTGGAGGAAAGAGTACGTATGCGAAAGGAGATTTTCGGTCCGGAGGGTAAGGGTTCTAGCAACTTGCGTTTACTTGAGAGGAAGGTTTCAGAGTCCTTGACAGGATGGGCAGCTGGAACAGACGAAATGAGCATAGCTGATCTAAAGTTGTTCACGGGTCTCTTCGGCTTATTTTCCGGCAATTATGACGGGATAGATGCATCTATCCTTGCAGATTTCCCGGGTCTGATTGAGTATCACGGGAAGGTCTCCAACGAACCTAGGATAAAGGAGCACTACTCCGATGCAAAATCCGATGAAATAAGATGGATCTTCCTTCCCGATGCGTTCGAAGAGGTGTTCACAAGTGATTGAATTTCTAGTGGAATTAGCGCACAGCGAACTGATTGCTTACACTGGTATGGTGCTAATCCTCACTGCGTTCTTTCTCGAGACTCGTGATGTCCTTCATAGCAAGGAGCGCCCCTATCTGGTACTCATGGCTTTTGGATCCGGTCTACTGGCGGTGCGGGCGTACCTAATTGACGAGTGGGCATTCTTTATTCTGGAGGTTGCTTGGTTCGCTGCCGCCGCACTCGGGCTGTACTCACTTAGTAATGCTCTAAACTAAAATGGGCCGTTCCTGAATGGGTACGGCTAGTTAGTTTCAAAATAAATGGGTGTGACTTGCCCGTTATGGAAGAAGAAGCCCGGTCCTATTGGAGGCTTTTCGGCATAGGCCTGTTTGTGCCATTATTTTCGTCCATAGTTATAGTAGGGGTGTTCTACCTCATCATAGGATCTGGTTTTTTGTTTGGTTTCGCATCCACTTGTATCTGGCCTATAGCAGGATTTGGTTTCGCTTTTTACTCAAGAGTTTACGAGAGTGACGAGTTGTCGGAAGGAGCGATGGCCTCGGGTTTTCTGGGGACCCTGCTAGGAATTTTCCTGATCTACATTATTGTGACTAGCTATGCAGAGGGGATGGCCTCATTTTCTCAATAGATGTTTAAGCATTGGAGTAAAGGTAGATATGACTGCAAATCTGATATCCCGCGAACTCCGGATAACTTCGTGGATACCGAAGTGTTCCTGCTGCTGATGATGGTGGGGGTGTTCGCGGGATTCGTCGATAGTGCTGTCGGAGGTGGTGGGCTGCTTCGCCTACCTGCGATGCTCAGTGCGGGATTGCCCCCGCATATTGCCCTAGGAACGAACAAGTTTGCATCAGCGGCAGCAGCAGCAATTGCAAGTGTGAAATATCTTCAAAGTGAAATTGTTCCAAGAAAGGCAGCCTTTATTGGGTTTTTATTGATGGCTCTATTTTCCACAATAGGGGCAACAGTGGTGCTTTCAATTAGCGCCGATGCGGTGCTTGGAATTGTGATCATTGTCCTCTCAGCATTGTTTCTCTATGTCTTATTCAATCCTCAATTCGGAAAGACAGAAGAGATTGAAGAAAACAAGGTAATTCCAGTAACTGTAGGCATGGGGGCTGGATTAGGATTCTATGAAGGATTTCTCGGGCCGGGTACTGGCAGTATGTTAATGGCTGGTTACATCAAAGGCGCGGGTTTTGGTATGGATAGGGCGGCCGCCACTGGGAGGATTTTGAATTTCGGTGGTAACGTCGCTTCTTTTGCTGTTTTTGCAATGGCTGCATCTGTCAACTATGAAGTTGCAATTCCATTTGCTTTAGCGAATATGATTGGGGGGTTCCTAGCACCCGGATACGTGTTGAAATATGGATACTCTCTGCTGCGGCCAATGTTCCTAGTTATGGCAGCAATTATGATTTCAGCCCAAGTTGTGAGTTATATCGGCGTATAGGGATGGAAATCCAGAAAAGTGATTAAGAAAATGCTCTAGTGGTGTGATTACAAGGGCTTTGATATGGACAGACAACGCCTCCCAATCAGCAGCAGGATTGGCAGAATTTTCCTCCCCAAGTTCTTTCGGGGATGGGTTTTCAAATTCATGATTAGATCAATTAGGCCCGATAGGATTCGTCCAGAGCCTGGTGTTCCAACTATCGAGCTCAAGCTCGAGCATCTAGAAAATCTGGTTATGCTGCCTACTCGAAGAGATCTTCTTGAGAAGATGCCAAAGGGGTCGGTTTGTGCAGAGTTGGGAGTAAACGAAGCGGAGTTTAGCAAGCAAATTATCGAAATCGTCTCACCAGAGAAGATTCACTTGATCGACTTATGGGGTAGCGAGAGATACGACGAACAAGTAATGGACGGGGCATTGGAACGAATCGATGAGGAGATTAAATCGGGTCAAGCGGAGGTCCACAGGGGCTACTCTCATGATGTCCTTGAGGCATTTCCAGATGCATCCCTGGACTGGGTATACATCGACACGGACCACACTTACGAGACTACCAGAAAGGAGATTGAGGTAGCTAGCAGGAAGGTTAAGCCAAATGGGATAATTGCCGGACACGACTACATTGAAGGAACTTGGAACTACTGGATTAGATATGGGGTAATTGAGGCCGTAAACGAATTCTGCGTGGAGAATGGTTGGGAGATGATTTATCGCACAACAGAGGTTAGTACTGCTCCTAGCTTCGCAATCAGAAGGAAGCAGTGAGTCGTATCAGTGTGTCAGAGTAATCCTCTTCCCTACCAATGGAATTGTGTTATACGGGGGTGTTGCTTCGGCTTGTCCATGTCCATACTAGCCGCATACCAAACCGCCTTTGAAGCAGGAGACGTCGAGGCACTTGACGCCATCCTGCATGATGATTTCGCCTTCACACCCCACGTTGGCGACACTGTGATGGGGAAGGGGGACGTGCTGGCGTTCGCTGGTACCGATGCAGTGAGTACAGAGGGCCACAGGATTCTATATGAGAACGAGGAGGTTGGGGTCGAGCACTCGATCGCGCACTTCTCCAATGGTTCAACTTCCGAGGCAGTCCTCTCTTTCCACCGCTTCAAAGATGGTAGAATCATCTCCACCGAGACCGGTGCTACGCCACTATCCGATGACTACTCCTTGATTGGCGCAGAACATTGATGTCTTGGCACTTCCTTGATTTTTCCCGTGTATAGGTTGTATGCGGTTAGTCGAGGGTTTATGGCGCCGGATTCCAGGACTGCTCCCGTGTCGATGAGTAGGACAGATGGTCGGCCATCGTCTAGTTGAATATCGCTGGTCCAGACTCCCTCCTCTACAGAGGGCAGCCCAAAATCCACTAGCTTTTGGACGGGTGTGTGGCCACAAACTATCTGTCTTGCAGGGTCTAGAGGGGTTTGTGCTAGGAATATCGTTCTAGATGAGAGTCTTTCTTTGTCACTCTGGTCGTCTGGTGACGAGGCGGGGTCGTATCCTGCGTGAACGAGGCGGAAAGTGTCCAGCACCACCTCGGTCGGCAGGCTGTTGGTGAAGCTCAGCCACTCAGAGGCTCTTCCTAGCCGCTTCGAGGAATCGGTGCTCATAGATTCAAGCGTTTCCCTCCCCCCTATCCTAAGCCAGAATTCCATCGTCCTACCCGAAGGAGACCCTATTGCTCTGGACATAATCTCCTCATGGTTGCCCTTCAGAGAATGAATGTTACCGCAGTCCCTGACAATTCGCAGAACCCCATCACTATCCGGGCCCCTGTCTATGAGGTCCCCGAGGCAAACAACCTGATCTTCCTCCGAAAGTCGTAATTTGGCGAGTAGTTCCTCGAAGGTTTGTCTGCATCCATGTATGTCGCCTACTGCCCAAACATTCCGGCCCTCATCCAACGCAGTCTGAAGGAGCCCCTCCAGTTTCTGATCCCTGTGTGGCTGATTCATGTCCTATCAATACAGTAGAGGTGCGAATAAAATCGATTCGCCCGACCCTCGACTACTCCTCTTCTTGCAGGTTTAATCTCGTGACGCTGTTCCCGGAAGGGATGAACATCGCGACTATCAGTGCAATAGGAACGAGCATTAGCATGATTCCAACTGCATCCGAGCCGAATATCTGATTCGGCCTTGGGATTATCGGCTCTACTGCCATACCGATCAGGAACATGGCCAAGGCCAAGGCCCAAAGCCGCCTATTACCAGCTGCCCTCTCAGGGAAGCCTCTGGAAAAGTGGGATAGGAGCAGGTATGTCATGATCAGGATTAGAACCAATAGAAGGAGTACTGCAGTAGGGGCCTCTTGATCTAGCTCGGGCCCCCTTCCCTCATTGAGTGACGATTCCATGATGGTCAGCAATCTCGATGAGACGAGGATTATCAAGATTCCAAATATGCCTATCAGCCCCATGCGGCTGTTTTCACGGTTCGCTTCACCCATTCATCTCGCCCCTTGTGAGTTCGACCCTCTTGCTCATGCCGTCCCTGACCCTCCTAATGTGGCCTTCTGCCTCCATCCTAGAGAGTACGCGGCTTGCCTTGGAGTCAGTGAAGCCTGTTTGGCTGACTAGCTCTGACTGCCACATCGAGCCTGAGTTCTCCGAAATTATCTCCACAACCATCTTCTGGTCCCCGGAGAGCATTGGATTGCGTTTCTCCGTTGCTTCACTTAGGGATGTGTTTTCCCTCTTTGGATCTCTAACCCATGTGAGTGATACTCCGATTATCACCCCCACGCTGGTCAGAAAAAGGGAGTAGATTAGATAAGACGCGAAATAGCCTCCTTCTGAATCCGACTCAAGGGCGAACGGCACAGCAATGAGAAGGAGCATCATGAAAGCCCCTAAGGAGAGGGTAATCCTAGCAGGCCTGTCCATTGGAGTCCTCGCCGAGCCGATAGTCATGCCCTACGCGTCGCATTCACTGTTGTGAATGTTGGCGCTTTGGTTTTTGGCTGCTATTGGCTCGTTGTTCACTTCAACGGGCGGATTCATCTTCGGATCTCTCGTCTGAGCTCTCGTCTGAGCTCTTTTCGGGATAGTCACAGTAGAATCGTCCTTCTCCGCGGTCGGTTGCCTCCGTCCAGGTTCCACCGCGCTTCTCGCAGTCGGCCTCGAAGAGATACGCTTTCTTGTCTTCGTCGTCGCAGTTGTCGGAAACCTTGCAGAAGGCTCCTCGAATCCTTGCGTGTGCCCCCTTCCTGTGATCGTGGTCGCGGTCGCACTTACGGTCGTCCGCGCATTCCCTGAGATGGTTTGCTCGATGGGCCATGTGTACCAAGGCAGCCTCGAGTGTCTCTGAGTCGGCCACGCATTCCTCGCTTTCCATGCAGAAAGAAATTGCCTCCTGGGCGGCCCCAAGCTGGGTGGCCTTCTCCTCTGCGAACTCCATCCTCTTGGTCTCGTCCCAGTGCTTTCTCTCGTCCCAGTCCTTGAATTCCTGATCGTTACAATCGTAGTAAACAACACCATTTTCTTCCCTTATGCAAATCTGATAGTCATCGGTCCTGTCTGCCTTGACCTCGTCATCCACGGAATCGGTCCCGTCTAACTTGTCCTGCATCCCATCAACGGCCCGGGTTAGCTTCTCGATCATCACGGATAGCGAATCGGCATCTGCTGTGCAGTCCTCACTGTCGAGGCAGAATTGGAAGGCTGCGATTAGGTTGGAGTCGATGTCGATCCTCTGCTCGAGGTGCTCCTCCCTGTCCTCCATGACCTTGTCTATCCTGTGCTTCATGACTTTGCCAACGAGCGCCCTTGGGCCTTTGTCGGCCTTTTCGGAGTCCTTCGCTTCCCAAGTGTCCTCTCCCGTTAGGTCATCGATTGCTCCCACGAAAGGGTCTTCCTCGGTGTAATCTGGCGCTGCATAGTCCACTAGTGCAGCGCTGACCGACGCACCTGCAAGAAGGGAGAACGCCGCTAGAGCGACGACTCCTGCTGTGAACGGCCTTGTCTTGTGCATGTTTTCCTCGTTTATTGTTGGCTCCATTCTTGTCACCTTGGTCCACGATAGCCTGCAAAAGCATATTGTGTTCTGTACAAAATGCTCGTAAAAGCCTGCAAAACCCCAGAAAAGGTTGTTTCCTGTGGGGGCTAGGAAAGTAGGTGTTCAATCTTGGAAATGGTCTCGTCGATATCTTTCTCATTGAGGACCATTGGTGGCTTGATCTTGATCACATTGTGCATTGGTCCATCCGTGCTGAGCAGCACGCCTCTATCCCTCATACCATCTACCAATGAGGCGGCCTCATCCGAGGCTGGCTCCTTGTTCACGGGGTTCCTTACCATCTCGAAGCCAAGGAACAGCCCCCGTCCTCTGACATCTCCAATGGTGTCGTAGGTTTGCTTCAACTCGACCAGTCCTCTAGTCAGCCGCTCTCCAAGCCTCGTTGCCCTTGCCATGAGGTTGTCATTTTCTATGACATCTAGAACTGCCATTCCAATAGCGCAAGAGACCGGGTTGCCTCCAAAAGTGCTGAAGAACTCCATATCTCCGAACGCCGATGCTATTTCTCTAGTTGTGAACACCGCTCCCATCGGATGTCCATTGCCCATTGGCTTGCCCATTACGACGATGTCCGGATTCACTCCTGACTCTTCGAAAGCCCACATATGGGACCCGACCCTTCCGAAACCGACCTGCACCTCATCGGCGATCAGCAACGCTCCCTTGGAGTGTGTTGCCTTCGTGACCGCTTCCAGATAACCACTTGGTAGAGGAATCTGTCCTGCGCATGACAGCATTGTCTCGATGATCAGAGCTGCCAGTTCCCCAGCTTCCTCCAGTGCATAGGTGGCCTCTGAATCAAATTGTATTCCCTCTCTTCGGTATTCGTCCGGTATAGGGAGAACGTGGACCCAAGGCTCGGCCTCCCTGTCCTCCTGGACCTCTGAACTTGTATGGGCTCAAGTCTATCAGCATCCCGGTGTGGCCATGATACGCTCCCTCTATGACGGCCATATCCTTCCTGTTTGTGTAGGCCCTGGCTAGTCGGATGGCTAGCTCGTTAGCCTCGCTACCAGAATTAACGAGGAACCCCACGCATAGTTGTTCGGGGAGTGTGGATGCCAATCGTGAGATGTAGCCCGTCAGTTCCTCGTACACGTACCGGCTGTTTGTGTTGAGCCTCGACATCTGTAGCTGTCCGGCCTCGACTACCGTGGGGTTGCAGTGACCGACATGAGACACGTTGTTTACTAAATCCAGATACCTAGTGCCATCAGCGGCGAATAGGTACTGCATCTCGCCCTTAGTGATGTGCAGTGGAGTCCCATGAGCCAATGAGAGTGCCTTGCTGATGTGTCTGTTCCTTGCATTTAGGAGTTCGGAGATGTCAGTCATCTTCGAAAACCTCGATCTCTACGGTTCTTCGTTGTGGAGGGAAGGAGGGAGTATCCTTTCGACCCTGCTCGTCGAAGGAGTCCTCCAAACCCTCCACAATACTCAGAGGGAGTAGGCCGTCCATAATTGATGGGGGTGTTTTCCGGAAAAGTGCACGAGGGTTCCGTTCTACGAACCGTTATCAATGCGCTATTAGCTCCATTGCTATGCCCGGAACTTTTGATCGCAGCAGAGGGAGGGCGCTGACGAGAGAGGTGTCCCCACTTTTCTCGGAGGCGGTCGCTAAATTCTTCAGCACAAAGCCACCGAATTATGCTGCTGCCTTGGGGGCCCAAGAGGCATATTTCGCTGCTCTGAGGGCGCACGGAACCGACGTCTTAACGCTTCCAGCGCTTGACGGCTACCCCGACTGCAGCTTCACTGAGGACACGTTGGTAATGATCGACGGGAAGGCGATAGTGACCAACCTAGGCCACCCAAGTAGGCGGGGCGAGCAAGATTCCGTGGCAGAGTTCCTTAGAGACGAATTCGAGATAGTGAGGATGCCGGAGGGGAGCACTTTAGAAGGTGGGGACGTCGTTTTCTTCGACGAATGCTTCCTAGTTGGGCTCTCTAATAGGACTAACAGAGAGGGGGCTGAATTCCTTGCGGAGCATGCCGAATCGGCTGGACTAGGTACGCGCTTCATCGAGGTCCCTGAAACAACCCTCCACCTGACCACGGTGTGCTCGAGCCCCAGGCCGGGCCTTATCATCGCAGCCGAGGGTCAGCTAACTGCGGATGACCTGTCATTCGCAGAAGAGGTGATCTGGGTCCCTCACGAGGAGGGGTATGCTGCGAACACGATAGCGTACGGGGACCGTGTGATAATATCGGAGGGGTACCCAAAGACCAGGCGATTGCTGATGGAGGCTGGTTTCTCAATAACCACGGTCGAGATGTCAGAGTTCAGGGAGGTCGATGCGAGTCTCACTTGCCTCTCGGTTTTCATCGGATAGCGATTCTGAATCCAAACCAAATTAAGTGTGGGCGCTTCACGGCTTGACCATGGAGACGTCGGTTAACAGCAAAACTGGTTACCACAAAGGATCGTTGGTGGTCATGGCCCTAGGCGGTGTCATGGCTTTGATTGGGATACTAGCCCTAGTGCTTGGAGGCTCTTCTTTGGATAATATAGGGGACGACTGGGTCGGGGAGAGAAGAGATTGGGAAGGAGAAGCCAGCGGCCAAGAGTACACCCATGAGGTTGGTGACATGATGTATGTCTTCACAGAAGGTGGGGATGGGAGAGCGAGTGGTCAGCCAATTTACGATTGCTCTGAGTTCAGCCTGAACGTCACGATAGTCGACGTCAACGTGACGGGGGTCCGGTACATTAACGACTTGTGCATGCCTGATGGCAAGCTGCCAGCTGGGCATGGTGACGATCCAGGAGGCTACCTGCACTACGGGGCGATAAGGGGGCTAAAGGCAGGCGAGACCTACACGATCAACACGACCTGCGAGGAAAACGAGACCAGGAACTACAAAGGCTATGCCGATGAAATGGGGTGCTCTCCCTACATCTACCTGGTCAACCAAGAGGTGCTGGACGACGTGATTGGCAGTTTCTTGGGAGGTATTTTTGGCATCGGTGGTGGGTCTAGCTGCCTCTGCTGCGGCATAGTGATCTTGTTAGTCGGCCTGATCATGGCGCTTACGATGAAGCCAGACATTGCGGTGAAGGTAACTTACGATTCGGAGGGCAGGGTGATCGTCCAAGACACTGGTTCCCGCACCGACCAGTTGTTTGGTGCCGGATCGGCTTCACCTACTGAGGACCAACAGAGTTGGGAGGCAGGACTTGCGGGCCAAACCAAAGTTGACGAGGAGAGCATGCCGGACGAGGATGCTGAGACTGCCGGAGAATGGTGGGGCCAAGAAGAGAGCTAGTCTATTTGTGAGTCCTTTTTTTGATTCCTAATACCGAATCATATAACAATGAATCATGGGGTCATCGACCTATGGCTCAGCGGAACGCTAAGACCGTGCTTGGTCTCAGGCTTGCTAGAATCTCCGCGGTGATTATGCTTCTAATGGTCCAGACGTCGGTTCCTTTGTCGCTAGTGGCAGCCACAGAGCTAGACGACATGGACATCTGTGGCGTCGCTTTCGGCGATCAGAGCATTTGTGACACTCGCTCGGACTCCGATGACGGCACTGCGGGCAACTCTTGGGTAGAGGGGATCTACACATTCAACATGAGCAGTCCCACCTCCATAGAGTTCGAAGCTTCCTGGGCTATTCGGGAATGGGACAAGAGTGGCCTAGGAGTTTTCTCGGTGGCTGGCATGGACTTGCTCCTTGAGAGGGACAACATAGGCCCATCGGACGGGATTCCGGCTGACGTGCTCAGAGGGTCCTTCGACAACCTCTCAAACCCCTTCGATCCGGATTCGCTGACAGTGAAACAAACCCTTCTCAGCGAGATTAACGGCAGCATAACCAGTCTGCTATCAAGTTGGGGTGGTGCTTCTGGGCTTCAGACTGACTGGGCTTCAGACATCAAGGTCCCCGATCAGAGTGGGGGCACTACTGACGTCACCTGCAGCACGGAAATCGCCGATAGCAACGATGGGAATGCCTTCAACCCTCCAATATGCATCACAACCAGCGTCACGATAAGCCTCAGTGTAAGCGATACTTACGGAATGTCGGGTGTCTCCAGCGGTAACCTGAACACCGCTTTCGAGGGTCTTTTGATAATGGGGACAGAGATTACAACGACGTTTCAGGTTCCTGTGGAAAAGGGTTACAGTGGAGCTTTCACAATTATTCCGCCGAGCTATGCCACCGTCATCGAGGCAGGTGGCACTCAGGCCGAGTTGGTTCAGAATGTGGACGATTCGGGGAACTCTTACAATTCCGGAAGGTGGACCATCGACAACCTTGGCGGCCTCAGCTCGACTAACGCCAACCTTCTGGCTACGCTAGGTTTCCGCGGTGATAGCGTCACCAATGTCGTGGACTTTACCAGCTTCAACAAAAGCCTGGACCTCTCCGTGAAACTAGACATGGCTAACGAGCAAACAACGAGCATAGAGATTACTGCGGGGATATATCAGCTATCCTCTAGCATGCTGGATGATTTCTCAATTATGCCCACAGACGTCGCATCTGTTCCGGGAATAACAGCTGATGGAATCAGGATGGCTTACCACACCAATCTGATCGATGTCGCTGACCTTTCCAAGACTATTCCCCTTGATGCGGTGGGTGATGCGATAGGTCAGTCTGCCAACGTTTCCGTTTCCATGGGTTCCTTCGAGTGGATTTCAGTAGCGCTCAGTCCCCTAAGTCCAGGTGGTTTGAACTACACTCACACAGCACCCTGCTTGGATGTAGGGGCGAAATACTGCAAGAGCGGGCCTGGGGCGATGGGCGCGGACCACCCCGTATACCTAAGGTCCACAAGCCACACATTCCCAATGAGCCTCAGTGATTTACTTGGAGGCAATCTAGGGGGGGACGGAGGGGGTTCTGAATGGTTGAATGGCATCACAGGAAACGACCTCGGCAACCTTCTAAATTCTGGGGTCGAGTTCTCGACCGTGCTACCTGATGCTGTGCTCGAGAGCTTCGTGGGTGGTATGCTTCCAAGTGGCATAGATGCAGATCTGACGTTGGAGATAGTTCTGCCCACATGGGCTAGGACCTTGGAAAACGGCACCAGCATTGTCCTGAAATATGACGCAGTCAATGGTGACCACCTTAGTGGGATCAGCCTTGGTGGCTCGGAATCTTTCGATTGGGGCCATGCTTTGTGCCCCGATGGCGTCTCTGCCTGCACGGACCAGTCACCTGAGAGATTCTGCACATCGCAGATGAAGACCTGCGTCAAGACAGACGTTGAGCTAGATATCTCGGACATCAGCGTCGCCGGTCTGCCCCTCACTAAATCGGCGACGATCGAGTTCTCGCTAAATGTCAGCATGTCCGTCCACAGGATAGGTATACCTAGCTTCGCGCTAGACGCGCTCAACAGCGGGTCGACGAACATGTCCCTAGAGGTTGTCCCCTCTGATTTGCTCCGGCTTATTGCTGATATTGCAGGAAGAGGGGGTTCACCTCCTGAAGTGCCGTTCGACATCTGTCCTGGAAGCCTAGATGGGGGGCCGTACTGTGATCAGACTATGCGCCTTTCAACCGATGAAACCTACGGGATGGGTGCTTTCGTCAATGGATTCGGTGATGACCTTACCAGCATGATTCGTGCTTATGCCATTAGCTTGGAGAGTAGCAAGGACGGTATCGGGAGGATGGACCTCAGCAGCTTCACGATAGAGACGGAGCTGGTAGGTTTGGGCCCAGTGGAGGGCACCGTAGGAGACGAGGAGGCGATTCGCCTAACAGTCAGGATACCCGCAGTAAGGCTATCAGTGGGACTGGATAACTCTTGGTTCGAGGTGATCTCTATGATACAGGGAGGTGACTTGAGCCCTAGGGTGGGAGTCGGCACGGCTCCTGCCAACATGCTCGTTGCACCGGTAATGAACCCGATGCTCTTCGCGATGGAAGGGCTCACCAGTGCTTTGACGAACAGTCTTGTGAGCGCTGACGGCATTAGCTCCCCGGGAGAACTAGATGTTGACTTGAGTGAAGTGAATACGACGATCAATCAAGCCGGACTTGAATTGAACGTTGTGGGCAAATTCTGGATGCGCCTCCCTCTAGGGATTGTCCTCGAGAACGCTAGCTCATCGGATGGCAGGGTGGTCTACTACAGAGAGGGAGAGATGGGGATGGGGAGGCAGGTCATTGAATACGACCTAGGCCCGCAGATGCCGCTGCCAGAGATCTCCTTCACCCCACAGATAGGCTGGAACTGGGTGTTCGGTCAGTTGATCTATTACATTGCGGCAATCATCCTGTTCATTTTCTGGAGAGTCAGAGCGAGGCGTCTGAAGAAGAAGAAGAAGAGGAGGAAGATTGAGCAACAGCAGATGGCTGAAGCGAGCGAGTCCGAATCTGTTTCTTACATCGCCCCCGTTGCCACCACCGAGGTACTCTCTGTGTCTGAAAACGGCATTGTGATCAAGCGTCGCTTGATGTAGCTCAGAAAATCGACGTGCTGGTGTACGTGAGGTATACGATCCCCAACGCAGTAACAAGCCAAGCGTAGTAAATAGAGTCTGACCACGCCTTTATTTTCCGTCCGTCCAATGGACCTATCGGAATCATATTGAACGCAGCAAGTATGGCATTCCCCCAAAGCCAGTAGGCGATTAGCATGTCGATTATCGTGAAAAGCCCACCGAGAAGCGTCCATAGCAAGTATCCAGCTGCCCACAGCCCCATATTCGTCACTGGTCCTGCCAGAGCTATCCTACCGAACTGCGGCCGGGTTGTTTTCCCGGCTACCATTACAGCCCCTGGTGACATGAAGACTATGCCTAGTACCGCTGCTAGAATGATGCCGAACCTTAGGCCGGCTGGGTCAGCTCTGAACTCAGCCCAACATCCATAGTGCCTGGCTACCACTTTGTGGGCTATCTCATGAAGGATGAATGCTGGAGCCAGGGTGATTAGCGATAGGACGCAGAACAAAGAGAATGCTAGAGGTCCCGATCTAATCGCGCCGAATATCCCCCCGCTGAACATCAGTGCCAGTGCGGCCGTAAAGGCTGCTGTAGCAAGCAGCAGATGCTGAAGCTCAGTTCTCGAGAAGTGCCATATCGTCCCCCTGTGAATATTGACCGTGTGGAGTGCTCCTGAGGGCGCCCCTGTACTGGAGAAGTGGATGTCTCCAGTTCCGGTTTGGACGACGTGTATCCTAGTCTTCCTCCAATTCCCATCGTCTCTTGCGGGTGCGTGACTTCCCGCCCTTTCGTGCTTCTCAAGAGGGTCATCGTCGACCATCCACGCCCTTGAGTCTCTATCCCTATCCACTGCCAACCCCCCTCAGTCGTCGAGAATTTCTTCTATCTCGTTGATAAGGTCGTCCCAAGTCATTGGTTCCGACTCGTCGCCGTCCTTCAATAGGGTTCGCATTTCCACTATCTCCTCCTCGTTAGGTGGGTTGTGGGCCCACTTGTTCTGATTGGCCACGTCCCTGATTATGGAGCGTTTCCTAGTCCCAATCTTCGGTTCCCCGGTTGCGAGTTTGCTCCGCTCGCTCTCTACTGGCCCTTGGTGGTTGTCGATTAGTCTCTTGTACTCTGACATCCACTCTCCATGTTCGTCATCGAAGGTGTGTCGGCCCGGATCTGCCAGCATGGATATCTGTTCCCTGGCAAGTCGTTGTGCCTTTGTTTTCGCCTTTCCACTCAATAGGCTCTCTCTCACCCTATTGTGATTGGAGATGCACTCGCGGCATCTTTGAGTTCCGGGGACATCAGGAGCATCGCAGACAAGGCAGCAAACCGAGAATCCCATCTGTTCCATCGCTCGCCTAGGAAGAGCCACAGCCGGCCTAGTTGGGGCCTGTGGATTAATATGCCCACCCAAAAAAATTGCAAACAGGCTTAGTTGGGGTGTAATCATGCAATCCCTATAATGATGTAGAGGTACACGTCCTCGATTGCATGCGAGTCGGTGCGACATGGGTGGTGCTACTGATGTTGATGACATCTTTCAGTGGCTGCTTCTCTGAGGAGGAGGAGGTGAATGCCTCGAGGTTGCACGTCGAACCTGAGGTACTTATCTCGGGTGTCTTTCAGGATGTCTCTCTGCGTGCAGATGTCTCCCTCTCCATCTACCTGCCGTATCTTATCAAGGACCCTTTAACAGGGTACATCCAAAATTCGACGGTTGTGGATCTCGAATCAGATGAGGTTCGATCTGTCAGCATTCTCGTACCGCCGCGAGTGCCCGGCATCTACCTACTGGTGTCCGAAGAGGGGAGGGCTGATTGGCCAGTCAGGAACGAAACCGAGTCATGGGAGTCTTGGTTGGCAAGAGGCGGAGCGGATGGGGGGGACAATGATGGTTTGGTTAGAGTCACTGGTCCAGATGCCCTGAATTCGTCTCTGGATTCTTTGGAATTCAACGGCAGTGTTACCCCTGGGCCTGTGTACGTGAAATTCGTACCTTCACTGCGTCCTACCGCTACTTCGATCGAGCAGGGTGGCATACACAGTAGCGGGATCGTGAATGGGATGGATGTCTACGACCGTCTCTATGAAATCACCGATCCGGGGCTCAGCTTAGACGTAGATGGTAGAGACGGATACTGGGACAGGTGGGCAGGACAGGGCAATCCAGCCTACGAGGATGCTGCCCAATACCTCATCAACGAGATGGAGGGTTTCGGGCTTGAGGTCATGACCCATAGGTTCGAGTTCACGGATATTTTTGGGATGCAGAACCCAGAGGCATACAACATATGCGCTTACAAATGGGGTTCTTTGCTACCAAATGAGTGGTTGGTATTTGGAGCTCACTTCGACGTAGCCCCTCCGGCCAACGCCGTTCTGCTAGACCCTCACATGACTGGAACTAGGACATATGGAACAAGAGTCGGGGCCTACGACAACTCCGCAGGTACGTCAATGGTTATGGAGACTGCGAAGGCCCTCTCCGAGTTTGAGTCTAGGAGGACAATGGTGTTCTGCCTTTGGTCCGGTGAGGAGGGCGGAAAGAGGGGATCGGACTACTGGACAGAGTACTACGTCAAAGAGGAGAATCCCGAAGTTACGGTTTCTAACTACATCAATCTCGATATGGCTGGTGTCAACTGGCCTGGTGGGGGTGGTGCCCCCCATGGAGATCCCGACCCACAGATAGACGATGACGGTTATCCGAAAGACTCCGAGGTCTGGCCTATGCGGGTATACATAGGCCCAGGGCCCAATCACGACCGTCTCGATCAGCCTGAGATGGTGGGACTTTCGAACTGGATCGGATCGGATGCACTAGGCCTAGAAGAGCAGCTTGGGACCCTTGTGGGGGTGAATTACTCGGCGGATACATGGAAGACCGAGGTCTGGCTAGATATGGGGAGGCCTGAGATAATAGTATACGAGGACACGACCGCTCGAAGCGACCACGCGAGCTTCCAAGACAACCTTGGAACCGTTACGCTTGGTTTCGGTGGACTTGTGGATGGTTACTGGTGCTACCACCAAGTCTGCGACACACTGGAAGAAATGGAGGAATGGATGGATACAACCGGTAAGGGATATGGGGAGGAGGGTTCGGGTGTGTCAAACCTTGCTAACAGCTTGGACATGATTACCTGGTGGGCTCTTTTGACCTTCTTCCACTGTGACGAGGCGCCCGTCATCAACGCCCTCCAATAGGCGCCCCCGCTGATTAAATGCCGGCATGTGTGCAGATTGTCATGGATCGCGAAAATGTGCATGACAGAAGGTGGCTCATCCTCGGGATACTGAGTCTAAGCCTTGTCATCACCCTGCTGAACAATGTCACCGTTAACGTAGCCTTGCCTGAGCTATCCAAAGATCTGGGTGCTGACAACACGGAACTCCAATGGATAATGGACGCCTATGTGGTGGTTTTTGGTGGAATGCTGCTGGCCATGGGTGCCTTTGGTGACCGCTTCGGAAGAAAGCCGGCTTTGCTTTCCGGTCTGCTGATAGTTGGCTTGGTCTCAGCAGCGACGGCCCAATTCGCCACCTCCTCAGGGGAGGTTATCGCAGCCAGAGCGCTGATGGGGCTCGGAGCCGCACTAGTGATGCCGGCCACCCTATCGATCATCGTAGTGATTTTTCCTCCCGAGGAACGCGGTAAGGCCATTGGAATATGGGTTGGAATGGCAGGAATAGGCGCCCCTTTGGGCCTACTGGTCGGCGGCTGGGCAGTAGAGAATTACGATTGGAGGGCCGTATTTTGGATCAACCCCCCTGTCATCGCGATTACGCTTGCCCTAGGTGCGTCACTCGTTCCAAACTCAATGGATGATACTGGTCGGCCCATGGACCCGATAGGGGCCTTACTGTCGGTTGCTTCTCTAGGATCCATACTGTATGCAATTATCGAGGGCCCCAGTGTTGGATGGGCAAGTAGCGAAGTCCTTGGCTTGGGGACCTTGGGCATTTCTCTGGCAGTGGTTTTTGTCTGGTGGGAGAAGCGGGTCGAACACCCTATGCTGCCTATCGAGTTCTTCGGAAATCGTGGGTTCACATTGGGCCTGGTAGCGATAAGCCTAGCCTTCTTCGTGATGTTCTCATTCATGTTCACACAGATGCTGCACTTCCAGTTAGTAAGGGGTCACACCGCGCTCCAAGCTGCCGTACGGTTCCTGCCCCTGCCTCTGGGGTTGATGCCCGCGGCTGCCAACAGTGACCGCTTGTGCGAGCGCTTCGGCAACAATACCGTCGTTTCAGCCGGATTGTTTCTAATAGGATCGGCAATGCTGATATTCACTACCGTGGAGATCGGTACCGAATACTCGCGTCTTGCGTTGATCTTCTTCCTGTGCGGCTTGGGCATGGGCCTGACAATGGCTCCATCCACGAACATGGTGATGGACTCGATCCCTCATGGAAAGGCAGGTGTCGGGAGCGCCACCAACGATGCCAGCAGGGAAATAGGCGGTGCGTTTGGCATTGCAATTGCTGGAAGTGTCTTGAACGAGGTCTATCAGAGTCGGATAGAGGTACCTGAAGGCTTGGATTCCTACGCTCCTGTCGCCACCGAGTCGTTTCCGGCGGCAATACAGATCGGGCTCGACCTGTTGGCCCAAGGAAACCTGTTGGGCGAACAGCTAATCGACAGTGCACGGCTTGCGTTCATGGATGGGATGACCTCTGCGGCAGCCGTTGCTTCTGCAGTTGCATTCCTGAATGCCGTCCTTGTGAAGCTCTACATGCCATCAAGCGTTGACGATGATGTGTCAGGTTAATCCAATCATGTCGACGTGCCCACAGTCTGGATGTGCGCAGATTACCTTGTACCTGTCCCTCTTGGGTGCAGGGATCTCCATTCTTGCCCCACACATGGTGCATTGATGCATTGTCGTTTCCGGCCCCTTCTTTGTGACTACTTCCACTTCCTTGGAAGTGGCTGACTTGGATGCTGTGTCGAACGTCGTCCAACCGACTTGATCTGTGTAGGTGTCCATCTCATTACTGACGGCCTTTGTCTTCAGCCCCAGCTTGATCTTGATTCTTCTGCCTTTCTTGGCCTTCGGTGGATTCCTAGGTTTGGGCTTACGTCCCGGTGGGGCTGCTCTCTTCCTCTTTGCTGGACGAGGCCCTCCCTTTGGGGGTCCCCTAGGTGGCCTTGGCTTGGTTCCAGGTGGCCCCGGTGGCCTTGGCTTGGTTCCAGGTGGCCCCGGTGGCCTTGGCTTGGTTCCAGGTGGCCCCGGTGGCCTTGGCTTGGTTCC
>Ga0066849_10000373_pt1 | contig 17936 bp, 20 predicted proteins | sample ETNtaG_9_FD_65492 | JGI IMG/M metagenome (GOLD analysis project Ga0066849, IMG submission 65492) | Marine microbial and viral communities from oxygen minimum zone, Eastern Pacific Ocean - ETNP201406SV69 | ecosystem: Environmental > Aquatic > Marine > Oceanic | place: Pacific Ocean: Eastern... | reverse complement strand
AAATAACAACTCTTTTAGCGATCAGGCATCACAAGTGATAGATAACTTGGAAGCAATCTGCAAGGAAGCAGGGGGCGACCTTGATAATATTCTTAAATTAACAATTTACTTAACTGATCTTGCAAAATTCGATGCGGTCAATGAGATTATGACCAAAAGATTCTCTGAGCCCTTTCCAGCCAGAGCAACTGTAGAGATTTCAAAGCTTCCCAAAGGAGTGGATATTGAAATGGACGCTATTTTATCTATCGAGATTTAATGTCTAAAAACTTAATCAATTTTACCAACCTTACCAAGAAGGACATATTTGATCTGATTGAGCTTGCAAACAATTTTAAGTCTGAAGAATCTTTAGATTATCGAAATGAGAATTTGTTTCCTGATAAGAAGATTGTCTCTATGTTTTGTGAACCAAGCACTAGAACCAAACTGTCATTTGAAATAGCAGCTCATAACTTAGGCGCAAAATTTATAGATTTTAATTTATCTAATTCATCCATGAACAAAGGTGAAACTCTCCAGGATACTTTAGAAGCGATGGAAATGATGGGAGTTGATTTATGCATTCTGCGTCACACTGAATCGGTGATCCATGACCTTGTAAAAGATTTTTCAAATATGCAATTCATTAATGCAGGCGAAGGCTCAATTTCCCATCCTACCCAAACATTAATTGATTTAATGACCATTCATGAATCAAAAGAAAAGTTCGAGAACCTGAACATCACCATCGTTGGCGATCTTGATCATTCTAGAGTGGCGAATTCTTTTATGGAAGCAATTCAAGTCGTTGGATATAAAGGTATGACGTTTTGCGGCCATCCTGATCTTTGCAAAAATTTTATAGATAACCCTATTGGGAGTTTTGAATCTGAATTAGAAACAGCATTACAGGATGCTGATGTGGTTATGGCATTAAGGATCCAAAACGAGAGGTTATCAGAGAAACTTTCCATTGGAGCACAAGATTATATTGATAGGTATCAGGTAAATGTTGACTCATTGCAAGTGGCTGATCCTGAAATGATATTATTGCATCCTGGACCGGTAAACTTTGGAATTGAATTAAGCAAAGAAGCTAGTGAGTTAGAAAATTGCAAAATTAGAAACCAAATCTTTAATGGTGTTGGTATGAGGATGGCAATCTTGACTAAACTTTTTTCTCAAGTATAACTCTTTTTACTGTCTCAACTGTGTTGATTGTTGTTTGCTCAACTTCAATATTAATTAAGTCTCCCTTTTTTATATCTTGAAAAGTAGTAACTGAAATGGTTTCGGGAATAAGATGAATATAAAAAGATGACTTAAGTACTTTTCCGATGGTTAGACTGCACCCATTTAGAGCTACATAGCCCTTGTAAAAAATATATTCTCTCAAGTTTACAGGAATTTTGATTTGCAGATCTTTTGTTTCATGCTTATTAATTACCTTTAGAACCTCTCCGGTTCCGTGAATGTGACCAGAGACTAGATGTCCACCAATTTCTGTTTTAGTTGTCATGGAGCGCTCGAGGTTAACTTTGCTTGATCTAGATATATTTTTTAAATTAGTTTTATCTAGCGTTTCCTCAATAACATCAAACTCCAAGGCATCTGTTTTCTTTTTTTTTACGGTTAGGCAGACTCCATTTACTGAGACGCTAGCACCTTTTAATAAATTTTTAGAAAAGCCTTTTGGGGCTTTGATGATCAATGATATGTAATCTTTGCATTTAATAATTTTTTGAACATGGCCCTTGCCGGTAACAATTCCAGTAAACATTATGCGCCCCAACTACTTCTATATTGCTCTAGCTCAACTACATAGGAATGAAAATTTTGATTGTTATGAGAGTACTCTATAAGAGCATCTAAGTTGATAATAGACGAGACATGAATACCAAAATCATATTCTAGCTCTGTTTTTGCGGATGAGTCACTCTTTCCTTTTTCCTGTCTATCTAAGCCAACAAGGAAGATCTTGGGGGTTGAATTTAGATCTTCTAATAGCTTAATAGACTCCCTAGCAGCCGTTCCTGCAGATAACACATCATCAATTATCAGCACATTTCCAACTGGATCAGCTCCAATGATATTGCCACCCTCACCATGATCTTTGATTTCCTTTCTATTGAAAGAAAGAGGACAGGGGCTCCCCTTTTGACTTAAGACCGTTGCAACAATTGATCCTAGAAAGATTCCTTTGTATGCAGGACCATACAGACAGTCAAATTCCATGTGCGAGTCTTCAATAGCATCTACATAGCAATTAGCAAGCTTGAATAAATCACAACCATTAAGCATTTTTGCTGCATTAAAAAAATAAGGGCTGTTTCTTCCAGATTTGAGTTCAAATTGCCCAAACTCTAGGGCATTTGATTGAAGTGCCAATTCAATGAAGGTTTTTTGAAAATCTTTTAGCTCATACATGACTTTTGAAAACTTACTATATCTGCAATGCCATTTGAAGCAGATTCAATCATTTCATCGAGTTCATTTTTGGTGAAAGGGTGTTCTTCAGCAGTTCCTTGGATTTCTATGATTCCTCCACTCTCTGTCATTACCACGTTCAAATCTGTATCAGCAGAGCTATCTTCATCATAATCTAAATCTAAAAGAGGACGACCATCTTTTAATCCTATTGAAACAGCTGCAACATACTCTTTAATTGCTCTTTGATCATCATGAGAGTTTTTGATAGCTTCAAATAAAGCTACACATGCACCTGAAATAGATGCCGTTCTTGTTCCGCCATCTGCTTGTATGACATCACAATCTATATTGATTGTTTTATCTTTTAAATATTTTAGATCAACAGCCTGCCTTAAAGATCTGCCTATCAGTCGTTGAATTTCCATGGTCCTGCCACTTTGTTTGCCTCTGGCAGCCTCTCTATTCATTCGTTCGTTTGTTGATCGAGGCAACATTCCATATTCTGCAGTAATCCAGCCTTCATTTGAGCCTCGCATCCATCTAGGTACATGATTTTCAATGCTTGCTGTGCAAATTACATGAGTATCTCCAAACTTTATTAAGGCAGAACCTTCAGCATGTTTATTAACACCAACCTCAATTTCTAAAGGCCTCATTTCATCATTTGATCTATTATCTTTTCTTGTCATATAAATATTATATCTCTTTAAATGGTCCTATAATCTTTATAAGAGGAAAATCTATTATGAATAACAAAGTACTTTTACCTTTACTACTTTTTACTATTATCAGTTGCTCTGAAAGTTTTAATATCGATCTTTCATTTGGAGATTCTGCATCAGACTCAATCAATCCAGGAATTGATAATGCATTTGCTTCAACTTATGCTCCAATGAATTCAGAGCCAATACTTTTTAAGTCAGCTAACATTTATGATGGTTTGGGAGGAGAATTTCGAAATTACGATTTATTGCTTTCGGAAGGCAAAATTTTAGAAATTGGTGAATCTATAACAGCTCCTGACGTTATGGTTATTGATGCAACTGATAAATGGATTACTCCGGGTATTATCGATATTCACTCTCACATGGGTGTTTATTCTGCTCCTGGAGTTTCTACTAGTTCTGATGGAAATGAGGCAACTTCTCCAGTTACAGCTGAAGTTTGGGCCGAGCATTCACTTTGGACTCAAGATCCTCAATTTGCTCTCGCATTAAAAGGTGGAGTAACTGCGTTCCACGTATTACCAGGATCAGCAAATCTATTTGGTGGTAGGGGCGCAACATTTAAAAACATTTCGCAAAATACTATTCAAGCAATGAAATTTCCTGGTGCGCCACACTCACTTAAAATGGCTTGTGGTGAAAATCCTAAAAGGGTTTATGGTAACCGCAAGCGAGCTCCCTCAACGAGAATGGGCAATATGGCAGGCTATCGAAGTGCCTGGATAGACGCAGTTGAATACACTGATGGGATGGATGAAAAAAACTCAGATAGAAGACCTACAAGGGATTTAGCCATGGATACTTTAATGGGAGTCTTAAATGGAGAGATTCTTATTCAAAATCATTGTTATCGGGCCGAGGAAATGGCAATGATGATAGAGTTGTCAAAAGAGTTTAATTATAAAATTACTGCTTTTCACCATGCCGTTGAAGCCTATAAGATAGCTGACCTCTTAGCAGACGAAGGAATTTGCGCTGCTTTATGGGCCGATTGGTGGGGCTTCAAGCATGAAGCATATGACATGGTTCAGGCAAATGTAGCAATAATCGATCAAGCCAGAAATGGAACTGGATGCGCAATAGTTCACTCAGATGATGCGGTGGGAATTCAGCACCTCAATCAAGAAGCAGCCAAGGCAATGGCTGCAGGTAATAGGGCGGGCTATAAAATTTCTAAAGCTCATGCCATGCGCTGGATTACAAGCAATCCTGCTAAAGCAGCAGGAATACTTGATCAAACAGGCAGCATAGAAGTTGGCAAAGATGCTGATCTAGTTGTTTGGACTGGCAATCCTTTTAGTGTCTATTCTATAGCAGAAAAAGTTTTGATAGATGGTGCCTTAGCATTCGATATGAACAACCCCAAAATTCAGCCTATCACTGATTTTGATTTAGGAATTATTAAACCTCAAGACAATAGAGTTCAATAACATGAAAAGATTATTTACAACATTAGCTTTAGTTTTTTTTACAGCTACTACTTTGTCAGGAACAGTTTTGTTAAAAGGTGGTTTAGTGCACTCAGGAAATAATGGAGCTGCAACCGTCCAAGACATTCTTATTTCTGAAAATATTATTGTTGGCGTGGGTAATAATTTAATTATTGATGGCAATACTAGGGTGATTGAGGTGAATGGGCTACCAGTTACGCCAGGATTAATTTCACCAATGAGCAATTTAGGAATAGTTGAGATTAATGCTTTGGATGTTACCCGTGATGATGAGTCAGATCTTTTAAGTGCTGGCTTTAGCATTTTTAATGCATTTAATCCTCACTCAACTGGAATTCCTTGGAATAGAAGTAATGGAATCACTAGCGCAATTAGCACCCCAAGCACATCCTCTTTTCCAATTTTTGGGCTAGGTTCACATTTTGTTTTAGATGGAAGTCTTGAAATTAAGGGATCCAAAGATATAGCTATGTTTGGTAGGTTGGGTTCTTCTTATGGGTCTCGTGCTGAAACTTTATCACTGCTTGAGTCGTTATTAGAAATAGGAAAACTGTCAAAGAGTATTCCCGTTGAAGAAATTCTAGAAATGACTATTGCTGACAAGTTAGAGCTGCAAGCTCAAGACATTATTGCATTAGGCAAAGTGGCAAATGATGATATGCCATTTGTTATAGAAACAAACCGGGCCGTTGACATTCTTCAAGCATTAGCTATGAAGAAAAAATATGGCTTAAATTTAGTATTAGCAAGCGTTGAAGAGGCGCCAATGGTTTTAACTAAACTTCAAGAAAGCAATACCCCGGTGATTATAGACCCTATGGATAATATACCTAATTCATTCGATGAGCTTGGTTCAAGTTTGGATTTAGGAAGAATACTAGATCAAGCGGGCATACCAATTATGTTTAGTACTCAAAGAAGTCACAATTATCATCTTATGAGGCAGGGATCTGGAAATGCAGTTGCTCATGGTATGTCTTATGAGACTGCAATCAAGGGAATGACACAGACAGTAGCTCAAACGTTTAATCTTGATAACAGGGGATCAATTGAGCCTGGTAAATTAGCTGATATTATTGTTTGGGACGGAGATCCATTGGAGCCAGCTTCTTTTCCTAAAATTGTCATGATAGAAGGTAGGTTACAAGATTTAAGTTCACGATCTTCTAAATTAACTGAAAGATATATTAATAAAGAAGATAAACCTTCTTCATATAAACATTAAGGGTAATTAATTTAAGAGCTCTTTTACCAGTTTGCTGACAACTGACATATCAGCTTTGCCCTCAAATTGCGGCTTAAGATGACCCATTAGTTTGCCCATGTCTTGCATGCCCTCGGCAGAGACTGCTGCAATTCCTTCTTGGATGAGCGACTGGATTTCTTCTTCTGATAATTGCTTTGGTAAGTATTTTAGGATTACATCTAGCTGGCTTTGTTCGGTAGCAACAAGGTCATCACGACCCCCATTTTTAAACTGCTCTATTGAGTCCCTTCGCTGTTTTACATTCTTGTTAATTAAATTAGAAATTTTGGCATCATCAGCTTCAACTCTTTCATCAATCTCGAATTTTTTGATGTCTGAGATCAACATTCGTAAAGTATCACGCGTGACAACATCCTTGCTAAGCATGGCCGCCTTTAAATCTTGATTGATGTTGTCTAAGAGAGACAAATTAGCGATAGGATCTTTGCCTTGAGAAACTAAATTTTCTATTAGTTTTGTGTGCTCGTTTGATTGCAGCTGCCATCTTTCTCTTTCTTACAGCTGTTGGTTTTTCATAGAATTCTCTAGCGCGGATCTCTGGAACGATCGCAGCTTTCTCACAAGCTCGCTTAAATTTTCTTAGACCAACGTCGAAGTATTCTGTATCTTTTATTATTATAGAAGGCATAATTGCTGGGTAGTTTATTCTTTTTATAGAGTGAATGCAAAAACTTTTTTATGATTACTTTAGGTATTGAAACATCATGCGACGAAACTGCCGTTGCTCTTTATGATTCTGATAAAGGGTTGATTGGCGAGGCAGTTTTTTCTCAGATAGAGCTTCACGGAGAGTATGGCGGTGTTATACCGGAACTTGCTTCTAGGGATCATTGCCAAAAAATTACTCATATTTATAAAAAAGCTTTAGGAGATATAGATTCAAGCAACATTGATCAAATAGCATACACAGCTGGTCCTGGATTATTGGGAACATTGTTAATAGGTGAAAATTTTGCTCAAGGACTAGCGCTTGCTCTTAATAAACCATTAATACCGGTTAATCATCTTGAGGGTCATTTAATGGCTCCTTTTCTTAGTGGAGATAAACTAGATTTTCCTTTTTTAACATTGCTTGTGTCTGGGGGTCATTCACTCATTATTGATGTAAAGGGCTTGAATGATTATAAGATTCTAGGTCAGTCTAGGGATGATGCCGTCGGAGAGGCCTTTGATAAAGTGGCTAAGCTTATCGGTCTGGGTTATCCGGGCGGTCCAGAGATAGAAAAGATGGCACAACAAGGTGATCCTAAAAAATTTAAGTTTCCCCAGCCAATGCTACATAGCGATGATTATGATTTTAGTTTTAGCGGTTTAAAGACTTCAGTACTTTACGCTGTTCAAGATCTGAATAAGATCACTGAGCAAGTTCAGGCGGATATTTGCGCATCTTTTCAGCATGCAGCTACAGAGGTGCTAGTCAAAAAAATATCTAAAGCTTTAAATGACAGTGGCAGAGAGGGAATTATTTTGGCTGGAGGAGTGGCAGCAAACAAATTGCTTCGAGAGAAAATTTCTACTCTCCAGAAATCATTAAATATAAGAGTTTTATATCCACCAATTGCGCATTGCACAGACAATGCTGCAATGATTGCATACCTAGGAAGCCTCAAAATAGATGAAGCAACACATCAGCTGCAATCGCATGCCAGACCGCGCTGGCCTTTGGGGATGAAATAGAATGCAAGATATCATTTATATTAAAGATCTAAGAGCTCAAACGATCATAGGAATATTTGGATGGGAGCGCGAGGTTCGCCAAGAAGTAAGCATTGATCTAGAGATGGCGTTTGATTGCAAGAGAGCTGCAAAAACAGATGCCATTGAAGATACTATTGATTATAAAAAAATTACCAAAGGAATTATTAAGTTTGTAGAGGAATCTGAATTTCAACTGCAAGAAACTTTGGCAGAAGGCATTGCTGATCTTGTAAAGACTAAATATAAAGTTAATTCACTTAAGTTAAGAGTCTCGAAGCCGGGTGCATTAAGGCATGCCGAGGATGTTGGAGTTATTATTCATAGATAATGAAGTACTATCTTTCGCTTGGAAGTAATATTAATCCGGAATCAAACCTTGAGTTGGCTATTTCTGCGCTGAATAAAATTCTTACCGAAACAGAGTGCTCTTCAATCCACAAAACCCAAGCAGAGGGTTTTGATGGAGATGATTTCTTAAATCTTATTTTTTCTGGAGTATCTTCTCTTGCCTTTGAAGATCTTAAGAAGAAGCTGAAAGACATAGAAGATAGCTATGGTAGAGATAGAAATGCTCAAAAATTCTCATCGAGAACACTTGATATAGATATTGTATTGCAGCTAAACGATGATGAGGAGATACTTTTTGAGAGCTATGAGATAGCTAAATATCGTTTTGTTTCTGACCCGCTCGAAGAATTATTATGAGTTTATTTGTAGTTCTTTTCGACTAGTTCCCAGGCTGCTTCTGCTAGAGGAGCCACTTGATTGCCTCGATCTTCGGCATGCTTACTTGCAGCAGTCCCATCTCTAACTCTGCCCATGATCCCCTGTAAGATTCCTGCAAGTTTAAAGATGTTAAAAATAGTGTAAAACTCCCAATGCTCATCAAGGTTTTTACCAGTAATCTCAGAATACATATTTCTATATTCTTTTTCAGTTGGAATGCCATTTTCATTACAGAATTTTTCATCGGCTAGATCAGGAATATTTCTCCAGCTAATACAATGATAATTAAAGTCAGCAATAGGGTGTCCCAATGTTGAAAGCTCCCAATCTAAAACACCCATGACATTATTATTTGCATTAAACACCATGTTATCTAGTCGATAATCTCCATGCACAATTGATGTCTCATCTTCATCAGGAATATTTGATGGAAGCCAATCTATTAGCTTGTTCATTGCTGCAATATCCTGAGTTTCTGAAGCTATGTATTGTTTGGTCCATCTAGAAACTTGTCTAGCAATGTAATTGCCAGGTTTACCATAATCAGATAATCCCACTGATTCATAATCAACCATATGAAGTTGAGCAATTACATTGTTTTTACTTGCATAAATATCAGATCTTTCGGTTTGAGATTTATCACCCAATAACAAGTCCCAATAAATATTGCCATCGAGGAAATCCATGACAAAAAAAGGCGTTCCTATGACTTCTTCATCTTCACACAGACCATAAGTTTTAGGCACTGGGACCCTGGATTGTTGAAGAGCAGTCATCACCTTATATTCTCTATCTACAGCATGAGCAGATGGTAATAAGACACCTGGTGGTTTTCTGCGTAGAACAAATTGCTGTTTTTCAGTAGTAATTTTATATGTTGGATTTGATTGACCGCCTTTAAATTGAGCAATCTTTAAAATTTTCCCCGCTGAAGAAATATTGTCTCCAAACCACTCTTGTAAGCCCGACTCATTAAACTTAAGGTTCTCGGCAACTTTCATGGTTCCTGAAAAAAGTACATTACCATCTGGATTATTCGCATTAGAGTCATTCATTAGAGAGACTTTCCTCCATCTATGTTTAATATCTGACCCGTCACATATTCTGCTTCAGATAGATATATTGCCGCATCTACAATATCTTTCTCAGCTCCCATTCTCTTCAATGGAACCGCATTAACAATGTTATTTTTTTGCTCTGTTGTCCATTCTGCATTGGGTGGCTCCAGGATAGCACCGGGAGCTATTGCATTAACTCTAATGTTGGGAGCTAATTCTTTTGCTAGGGACTTTGTGAGAGTTTGCAAACCAGACTTGGCAGCAAGATAAATTGAATGATTGACCAAAGCTCTGTCAACATTAATATCAGTGACGTTGATAATAAAACCTTTGTTCTTTTCTAGCTCTTTATGAAATGACTGAATTAAAAAGAGCGGCGCTTTTAAATTACTTCCCATAAGAGCATTCCAACTTTCTTCAGAGAAAGTTCCAATTGGAGTAGGGTAGAAGGTCGAGGCATTGTTAATCAATGCGTCAATACGGGAATTTTTTGATAGTGTTTTTTCCACCAATTTTGCAACTTCATTTGCATTTTCAAGATTTGCTTGGGCAATCATAGCGCTATTACTTCTTTCAGAATTCATTTTATCTGCCAGTGCTTCAGCTTCTACTTCTGAGCCATTGTAGTGAATCACAATATCCCAACCTTTACTAAAAAATGATAAGGCCATCTCCTTGCCTATCCTTTTAGCTGCTCCAGTGATAAGAATTGTTTTATTCATATGATCTCTTTTAAGGCTTCATAATAAAGCAATTGTTTTTGATGCGAAACTTCAGATGCATCAACGTTTACTAATACTGAAAAGTCCATTGCCATGACCAATTTAAATATTTTCTCTAAGTAGCCCCAATTATCTTTTAAAAAATTATATTTTTTGAAGCGCATCAATATTTCATAGTTACGATGCACATTTATCTTTCCAACTAATTTCAATTTTTCTGATTTCTCTTTGCAGGCAATAAAATCAATTACTTGTTTTAAAGATTCTTGTATTTTTAGAAATGAGTTTGGAGTTGGCAAGGATGCGCAGAGCTGAAAGCCATTTATTCTTTGCATATCAGCCCATTTAAGTCCCGGTAAATCTCCATCACAAGAAATATTCTTCAAGCCAATAAACCATGGATCAGTTAAATGGTAATCAATTAAAGCCTTAAAAAATTCATTACTAAAATTGTTTTCAAGAGCCTTTTTAGTTTCCATCCAAACTCTTTCCGGTGAAAGGTCTTTCAATTCTTTTGATGTAATAATCTTTTCAAAATAACCCCTTGTTTCCTCATGAAGATTGAATTTATGGAGTTGCTCATATGCTTTGAATCTTGCAAATCTCAAGACTCGAAGAGGGTCTTCTTCAAAAGCTGGTGAGGTATGTTTAAATATCTTGTTTTGTAAATCCAGTCTTCCTTCAAAAGGATCAATGATATTTCCATTCTCATCTTTGGCTATAGAATTAATTGTGAAGTCTCTTCGTTTTAGATCATCTTCAAGCGTGACGCTTGAATCAAAATAAAATTCAAAGCCTTTATAGCCAACACCAGACTTTCTTTCAGTTCTAGCCAGTGCATATTCCTCATTTGTTTCTGGATGTAAAAAAACCGGAAAATCTTTACCTATTGGTTTGAAGCCATTTTCTTCCATTTCTTCTGGGCTTGAATTTACCACAACCCAATCACGATCCTTAGGCTCAACCCCAAGCAACTCGTCTCTTACAGATCCGCCAACTTGAAAAACTTTCATGCTAATACTGTACCGAAATTTTTTCTAAATCATCAACCCTCAGGGCTGTAAGATTACCCTCCCAAACGCAACCAGTATCCAAACCAATGAAGTGAGGGTTATTGGTTTGACCATTTAAAGATGCCCAATGACCAAATACATAATATTGGTTCTTTTTTTGATAGGCTGCAGAATCATAGTCAAACCAGGGTTTAAAACCCTCTGTAGCTTTTGTGCTTGTATTTTTTAAGTCTAGACTTGCAGCATTGCCTAAAAATCTCATTCTAGTTAAGTAGTTAATAACAATTCGATACCTATCATTGCCTTCCAATGATTCATTCCAAATATTTGGGTCATCCCCCCATATGGCTTGGAGTATTTTAGATGCATTTCCAAGCAGTGCCGTTGAGACTTCCTCTGCCAGTTCCCGTGCTTTTTCTATAGACCAAATTTCTGGAATACCTGCATGCGTAATAATAAATTTATTTTGATTAGATTGATCAGAAATTTCAATGAGCAGAGGGCGTGTGATGAGCCATTCAAAAATTTGCATATTATTTTCTGCTTTAACCACTGTTTTTAACTCATCTTTACCTTGATTAATATTCATCAAGTAAAGTAAATAAAGATCATGATTGCCCAATACAGAGGTAATATTCTTATCTGCCATGCAGTAATTCAAAACAGCAAGAGATTCTGGGCCTCTGTTTACTAAATCTCCTGTTAGGATAATTTTGTCTACTTGGCTGTTGTAATCAATTTTATCTAATAAGCTAATAAACTGATCAAAACAGCCATGCACATCCCCAATTACATATGTACTCATCTATAGATCTATGGTTTGAAAAACTGAAACAAAATCCTTAATAGATAACTCTTCTGCTCTTGCAAGCGGATTAATATTCAGCTTTTCAAAATTGATTTCTAATTTTTTAAGATTATTCTTAATTCCCTTTCTCTTATTGGCAAAAGATTGGTCAACTAAATTTGAAAACCCTGAGAATTTATTTAAAGGAATCATTGGATTAACTCGAGGGATGAGCCTGATAAATGAAGATTGAACTTTGGGTTTAATATCAAAGGATTCAGGAGGAACATCAAATAAAATAGCTGTTTCAAATAATGCAGCAATCTTTACCCCGAGTCTGCCCCAATCACCTGATTGATTTGAAGCACAGATCCTATGCGCCACTTCCTTTTGGACTAAAAAATGCATATCTTCGATTCCATTAAAGTAATTGATTAACTTAATAATTATTTGTGTAGAAATATTGTATGGAAGATTCCCCACAACCCTGTGCTTAGCTTTGTGTAAAAAGTCCAAAGACCCTTTTAGCACGTCACCATGAATAAACTCATGCTCAGCTTTTGGAAATTTTTCTGAGAGGGTAATTATATTTTTTTGATCAAGGTCCATGGCTATTATTTTTCTGTTGTGACCCATCAAGTGATCAGTTAGGGCGCCTGTTCCAGGACCAATCTCGAAAAAAAGATTATTTTTTTGAGGGCTGATTGCTCTTTCTATTTCAAATAAAATAACCGGATCAATAAGATAGTTTTGACCTAGCTTTCGTCTATGAGTTCTATCATTCATTAAAGCTGAGTTTCTGCTGATTTAATTGCTTGTTTGATTGATCCAAGATTTGGCTTGATTTTTCCAGCAATATCTAATGCTGTCCCGTGATCTACAGAAGTTCTTACAATAGAAGTTCCCAGCGTAATATTTACCGCTCCACCAAAGCTCAAGGCTTTTAAGACTGGTAAGGCTTGATCATGATACATGGCAAGATAAGCATCAGTTTCCTTCAACTTTTCTCGATTGAAAGCAGTATCAGCTGAAATGGCGTATGAGGCATTGATGCCCATATCTCTGCAAGATTTTACCGCTGGATTAATTTTTTTGATCTCTTCTTCACCCATTTTTCCGTTTTCACCAGCATGTGGATTTAATCCTAGGACAGTTATTGTAGGGTGCTTAATTTTAAGTTTATTTTTTAGACCCGAATGTAGGATCTGGATTATCTTAACCAATCTTGCTTTTTGAATATTTTTTGTAACTTTGGCCAATGGAATATGAGTCGTAGCAAGTGCAACTTTAATTTTCTTTGAAGAAAGGAGCATAACCACATTACTAGATTTAGTCTTCTTTTGGATCCACTCGGTATGACCTTGAAAGCTTTTAAATCCCCCATCTATAATATTGCTTTTTTGAATTGGACCAGTTACTAACCCAATTTTCTTACTTTTTGTTGCTTCTTTAATCCCAAAGTCTAAATTTCTAATTACATATTTTGCATTGCTTGGATTTAGTTTTCCAGGATTAGGGTCTTTGCAATCTGCGATTTTTATATATTGCACTAAGCCAGTTTTATTTTTTTTAGCTTCTTCAAGTTTTTGTAATTCTATAAACTTGAGTTTAAGCCCAAGAATTTTGGATCTTGATTCTAAAATTTTGCCATCAGCAATACAGACCAAAGGGACATTTATCTCTTCCCAAAATTTTAATTTTGACAGATACAGAATTATATCTACACCTATGCCAGCTGGCTCACCATGGGAATATAAAAGCTGCTTCAATCTAGTTCTTTAAATTCTACAAAGGCTTCTGCTCTCATAGTTCTGAGGGTATTCTCTAGTTCCTCGTCATATTTTTGAGAAAATAAAATCCCATAAGCTCTATCTTTTATCATTTCTTCTGTAAGGTCCTCCGTTCTTTTGCCAAGAACTTGGAGGAAATGAAATCCAAATTCAGATTCAAAAACTGGTGAGAACTCCATTAGCGGTGTTTCAAGCATCATTTTTTCAAAAGCTGGTGCAGTTTCACCAATACTCAACCAGTCTAGATCGCCACCTCTACTGGCAGAACCCGGGTCTTCAGAGAATTCTTTTGCTAGCAAAGAGAAATCTTGGCCCTCTAAAGCTCTCACTCTTACTTCTTCTAACTCTTTTTTGGTGAATGTTTTATCTCTTAACTTGGTTGGCATCATTAATATATGCTTGGCTGACCATTGTTCTTCAAAGCGTACAAGGTCGCCACGTTTATCATCTATCTTTAATATGTAAAAACCAGACCCACCCTTTAATGGGCTTGATATATATCCCTTCTTTTTATTTTTTAGCTCGATTGCAAAAAGGCTGGGTAAGTCAGCAAGATTTCTCCAACCCATTTCACCACCTTTGCTAGCTAAACTATTTGTTGAGTATTGCTTGGCAAGCTCAGCAAACTCTTCACCTTCAGCTATTTGATTTAAAATTTTGTTTGCTAACTCATTATTTGAGACAAGTATTTGCCTTAAAAATAATTCTGGGGACAGCTCCCTTGTTGCTATATCTGTCTGCAAGAACCCTTCTAATTCCTGTTCTGTGATATTTATTTCTTGGCTAACCTTGCCTTGCTGAACTCTCTGAATTACCATCTCTTTTCTAACTTGTGATCTTAAAGATTCATATGATTCTCCCTCTACTTCCAAAGTTTGAATGAACTCTTCTAAGTTTAAATTATTATTTGCTGCGATTCTTTCAAATGCATTATTCAACTCCCCATCGCTTACCCTTACCCCAGCTCTATTAGCTAATTGCAATTGAAGCTCTTCAATAATAAGGCGTTCATGAATCTGCTCCATGATAATTTCTTTGGGAGGCATAGGAGCACCTTGCTCTTGATATCTTTGTTCTATGTTGTCAAGCATGCTTTTAACCTGTGATTCAAGAACAACCCCTTCACCAACAATAATTGCAACCCTATCAAGGATTTCAATTTTTGCCTTCACTGGCAACATGACTAAGATTGACAGGGCGATGTAAATATATTTTTTCATAATGGTTATTGTACTTAATTAAATGTTCACAGAGGTATTGAGCATCAAGAAAATTTAATCACTAAGATACTTTATTTTACTAAAGGTTCGAGAAAGCATTTGAGAAGAAGCTATTTATTCTTTTATTACCACCAGTCAATCCCTTTAGCTCAAACTCAAAATTAATCCTACTTTTATTTTCGATTTCAATCATTTTATCCCAGTTAGTATCATGAAATTGTAAAGATTGAAAATCAAGAAGATTATATTTAGATAATTTTTTATCTGATGTGTAGAGTTTAAAAGCTAGACAACAGTTCTCATAACTAAAACCGAAATAAGTCTCTAAGTTCTTGCTGGAATCCAAATCTTTACTTATTCCACCGATAAATTTATAGCCATTCGACATTAATTTTTCTATTGAGAATTCTGCGTAGTCCAACTTATTTGTATAATTTAAAAGGGGTATGTTGTCGTGAAAGTTTCTTGAAAATTTAAGGCGCGTTTCTGGGAGTTTAATCTCTACGCCTGTCATTCCAAAATTAAGTTTATTTCTCTTTTGGGAATAATTTCCAGCAAAATATGTTCTTACCCTCTTATTCTCATAAGATAAATTTGTACCAATTTGGCCATCTTTTTCAATAGGTTTATTAAGCATCTCATTAAAGACTTTGCTCGATTCCAATTCATTCTTTTTAATTAATTCGAGATTTAATCTTGTATCCTGATTTATCTTTTTTTGCCACTTGAATTTAGCAAGTAAAAACTCTGTATCAGGAACCCTGTCCTTACCATAAAAATATTTTGGATTTAACCTATTTAAATTCCCAAAATTTTGTTGATGAAGATCAAAAATAGGATCCATTGATTGATCTTTATAATTTGTTTTTTGATATAGAAGCTCGGGGACTAGAAGTGCAAGGCCTTTCCCATGTGACTGCCTTAGGAAGGAGGAGATTTTTATTTCAATTGTTGGGATTGAGGTGGCCTTGGTATTATTTTTGACATTGTTAAGTCTATATTTTTTATTTAAAAGCAGCCCCTTGATTGATAAGTCAATATACTTAAGATCATGCAGAGTTTCCATTCCAATTTCTGCAATCAATCGTTTTCCAGTTTGATTAATCCTATTAATATTTATAGGTAAATGCTTATCCTTATTTATATCAAAGTCTACATAATTCGCTTTAGCAAAATATGAAAGTGAAGCACCATATTTCTTATACTCAAGGTTTACTTCTGGTTTTTTTATATATCCATTGGTTATGAATGGATTCAAGCTTTGAAAACCTTGTCGCATAATCTTAACTGAGAAATCATTTATCGACATATTTACTGAAACTGATTGTGCAAGATAATGATCTCGTTGATTAGCTATACTTGTAAGACTTGAGGGCAAATCAAGTAATACCATTGAGTCAGAAGATCTTGCCCAATCAATAGCAGTTGTAATTTTTGAAAAGCTTCTTTCTTCTTTTAAACGAAATGCCCATCTGTTATTGTCCTCACGTGCATACTTTTTTCTGTATTCTTTATCCTTTGGAAAAAATATTAGATCAAAAAAATTAGAAGAATTTGAATTTGATGGAGTTAAATACCTGTAATTTGCCTCCAAACCACTTCCTCTCTCCTTCAATATTCTTGGGGCGACTGTAAGATCTGATTTTCTAGACAAAACCCAGAAATAAGGTAAATAAAGATCAACTCCATCAGATGTAAGGCTCAATTCAGGCTCGAGAAAGCCACTTAATCTTTCTGTTGTTGCTGCAAAGGGTAAGTAAGGTAGTTTTAAAATTGTTTTGTTTAGGACTTTAAGAGTTAGATCTTCAATATGACCACGATCTGATTCCTCGCTGATAAGAATTTTTTTTGCTTCAATCTCCCAACCCTCAGACTTATTATTGCAAGAGGTGAGGGCGGTATTTTGAAATTTAAGATTTTTACCTAAATTTCCTTCCAATGACTGATATTGAATTAATAAATTCCTTTCTCTTAGATATGTCTCTCCTTTAGCCAATTTCAATCTTCCAGAATCTTTTTCTAGTGAGCCGCTCAAAAATTTGAAGTAGTTTTCAGAGTGATAAATTTTTCCATTCTTGATATTTTTTACAAAATTTTGATTTTGAAGATACGTTGCACTAGAAGCATTAATGATTCCTTCATCAAGTCCAATCAACACATCCTCATCAAGTAATAGGGCTCCATTTGACTGAATATCTATTTTTCCAGCATCAATAGAGCCAGATTCATATTGATCATCTAGCCTAGGATAATATGGGTTTGCACAAGCCTCACTAGGCTGAAGATTAAATGAACTTGGCTTATTTAAAGCAGCAGCATTTATCTGATGATTAACAAAAGCTATAAAAAGAAATATAAATAATCTCTTTTTTGGATGGGTTTGTAGTTCAGTAGATTTCAAAAATTAGGGTTTCAGGAAGACATTTCTTTAAGCTCTCTTAGAGTATCTTTTCCATAAAACATTTCCTCTTCTACGAAAAATGTTGGAATTCCGAAAGCTCCTTTCTCAACGGCTTCACTTGTATTAGCAATTAGTTCCGCTTTGGTCTCATCTTTAGCAATGCCCTCAATGACCTGATCGGCATGACAATCATTCTTGGTTAATAGTTCATGAAGCGCCTCAGGGGAATCTAGTTTGAGAGACTGTTCCCAAAGTCCGCTTAAGACTATTTCAACATAAGAATCAAAAAAATCATTTTTTTGCGCAACTATTGCGCCTCTAATAAGGGATATAGTATTGACAGGAAAATGCTCATTCATTTTAAATTTTGTGATGTTGTGTTCCCTCATAAATCGATTGAAAGCAGTATCAAATTGATATTTTGATTTATTAGGGATTTCAGCCAAAGTAATCATAGGAGGCTGGTTATTCGACAGCTTCATGATGCCGCCTAAAAGACAGGGAATGTAATTAAATTTTATGTCATGAGTTTTTTCAATATTTTGAATTGCCTTGTGACATAGGTAGGCGTTTGGACTCGCAAAGTCAAAAATAAAATCTACATTCATAGTCGTCCTCATTTCTTATGCTTATAATAATTCTTTAACTTGCATCAACCAGTTTAAA
>Ga0066849_10000363_pt1 | contig 18059 bp, 13 predicted proteins | sample ETNtaG_9_FD_65492 | JGI IMG/M metagenome (GOLD analysis project Ga0066849, IMG submission 65492) | Marine microbial and viral communities from oxygen minimum zone, Eastern Pacific Ocean - ETNP201406SV69 | ecosystem: Environmental > Aquatic > Marine > Oceanic | place: Pacific Ocean: Eastern... | reverse complement strand
TGAAAAATTATCAGCTAATAAAGCTGATAATAAGATGAATAAATAAATAATATTTTTTATCACTGCTTTCCTTAATATTTAACAATATAAATTATAAATTAATTATTAAGCACTTCATCTTATATATTATTACAACATGTAACTAAATTTGTTATGTAAATTAATGCTGTAATGAAAAAAGAAATAAATATAATCCTTGATTTTGATAGTACTATTATTGAATTAGAAACAATAGAAGTATTAGCTGAATTTTCATTAGAAAAAAAAATAAATCGAAAGAATATATATAAAGAAATAAAAGATATAACAAATCTTGCCATGTCTGGAAAATTATCATTTTCAAATGCGTTGGAAAAAAGAGTTTCTCTATTAAATGCACACAAAAGTGATGTCAATAAAACCATCGAATTTTTAAAAAATAAAGTTTCATTTAGTTTTAAAAAAAATAAATCATTTTTTAATGAAATCAAAAATAACTGCTATATTGTTTCAGGAGGATTTAAGGAAATTATAATTCCAACAATTAAAGAATTTAATTTCTTTGAAAAAAATATTTTTGCTAACTCATTCATATATGAAAATGAAAAAATTATTTCTGTTAACAAAGATAATCCTTTAGCAAAAGATAATGGAAAAAATATAATAGCTTCAAAAATCAACGGATATAATATAATTATTGGTGATGGATACACAGACTATGAAGTAAAGAAATATAATAATGCAAATTTATTTATTCAATATATTGAAAATGTTAACAGATGTGAATTAAATAAAAAAGCAGATTTTATTTGCTCAAACTTTTCAGAAGTAATAAAATTTATTAAAAATGTTTGATAATTCATTAAAATCTCAAAAATGGGGTTATCAGGACTTAATGCAATATAGAATTCATGAAATTCTTCTTATTTCTAGTCCATATGATGCATTTATTCTTGAAGAAGATGGGAAATTAACAGAACAGATTTTATCAGAATACATTGGCATGAACTTAAGTTATGCACCAAGAGTTTGGAATGCAAATTCAGCCAAAAATGCAACAGAAATGATTGAAAATAGATTCTTTGATGTTATCATAGTAATGATGAGAATTTCCGATGTAGATCCAATCAATTTTAGCAAAAAAATAAAAAAGAAATATCCTAAAAAACCTATAGTTCTTTTAGCATTTGATCAATCTGAGATAAAGAATCTATCTACATTTGAACAAGATATTTTTGATGAAATATTTATTTGGTCTGGGAATTCAAATGTGTTTCCTGCTATAATCAAATGCATTGAAGATAAAAAAAATATATCTAAAGATGTGAGAACTGCAGATACAAGAACAATATTATTCATTGAAGATACACCTAGATATTATTCTAGTATACTTCCTGTTTTATATAAAGAAATTATTTCTAATTCAAAAAAATTAATAAATAAAAGTCTAAACAGTTCTCAAAAAATATTACATCTAAGAGCTAGACCTAAAATAATACTATTAAAGAGCTACGAAGATGCAATTAAGTTTATTAATAAATATCGATACAATATACTTGGGATAATTTCAGATATCAGATATCCTTATAAAAAAAATAAAAATTATTTATCAGGTATTAAATTAATTAAACACATAAATAATATAAAATCAGCTATTCCTATTTTATTGCAAACTACTGAAAAAGAAATACCTGAAATAACAAAAGAATTATCAGTGAAAGTTGTAAGAAAAGATTCTTCAACTCTATTCAAAGAGCTAAAAAAATTCATGATACAAGATTTAGGTTTTGGCGATTTTGAATTTAGAAAAAAAACAGATAAAATAATTTCTAAAGCAAGTAATCTTGAAGAATTAATCAAAAATATAGAAGTTATTCCTGATGAGTCCTTAGAATTTCATTCATCAAAAAATCATCTATCAAATTGGTTAGCTACTAGATGTGAGTTTGATTTAGCAACAAATTTCAGAAAAATACGTCAAGATGATTTTAGTAATGTAAGTAAAAGAAGAAAATATTATTTAAAATTATTATCTGTAAAAGCCTCTCCATCTACAAAAAATAGAATTGTTGAATTTTCAAAAACAATCAATGATTTTTCACATAATTTTATTCAAATTGGCCATGGATCTCTTGGAGGAAAAGCTAGAGGTCTTGCTTATGCTAATCATATTCTATCACAAAAAAAAATTAAACAAAAATATAAGAATATAAATATTAGAGTACCTAAAATAATATCAATAGGTACAGATGAATTTGATGAATTCATGGATTTAAACAAATTATGGGAAATTTCACTTAATACTAAAAATAATGATAAAATTCTAAGTAGTTTTATAAAATCAAGATTACCAAAAACAATTTCAAAAATATTAATGGATGTTATAAAAAATATTCATTATCCTCTTGCAATAAGATCATCTAGCTTACTTGAAGATTCGCAATATCAACCATTAGCTGGTATGTATAGTACTTTTATGTTACCTAATTCAAATCCATCAAATAAAGAAAGATACAACCAGTTATGTGAAGCAATAAAAAGAGTTTATGCTTCAACTTTTTTCCAAGGACCAAAATCTTTAATGACTAATACAACACATAGACTGGAAGAAGAAAAAATGGGAATTATTATAATGGAATTAGGTGGTAAAAAACATAATGAACTTTTTTATCCTACATTTAGTGGAGTAGCACAAAGCTATAATTATTATCCAGTATCATATATGAAAAGAGGAGAAGGTGTTTTATTTCTAGCTCTAGGTTTAGGAAAAACAATAGTTGATGGAGAAAAATCACTTCGATTTTCTCCCAAATATCCCAAAATATTATCACAATATTATTCTATAAAATCTACAATTAATAATTCACAAAATAAATTTTACGCTTTAGATATGAATAAGGGTGAAAATCCTTTAAAATTCGGGGAAACAAGAAATCTTAAAAAATATGATCTATCAATTGCAGAAGAAGATAATGAATTAAAAGAAATATCTAGTGTAATCACTCAAGATAATATTGTTCGAGATTCTTTAAAGTATAAAGGGATTCGAGTTCTAACATTTTCAAGTGTTATTAAATATAATAGATTCCCAATTAATGATATAATTATTGACTTAATGAATATTGGAGAAAAGGCTTTAGGATGTCCTGTAGAATTAGAATTTGCTGTTAATATTAATAATGATATTCCAGATGAATTTTGTCTACTACAAATAAAACCAATGGTTATTGGTAATAAAGATGAAAATATAAATGTTCAAAAACATATAAAAGAAAATGATTATTTATGCTATAGCAAACAAGTTTTGGGCAATGGAGAAGTCGATTATATATCGCATATAATGTATGTAGATCGTGAAAAATTTGCACGTGATAAAACAGAAGATATTGCTAAAGAAATTGAATATCTTAATAATAAACTTGGAAATAAAAATCCCTATTTATTAATAGGTCCAGGTAGATGGGGAACAGCAGACCCTTGGCTTGGGATACCTGTTCAATGGGAACAAATCACAAATGCAAAATCAATAATTGAAATCGGGATTGAAAAACTAAATCCAGACCCATCTTTTGGAAGTCATTTTTTCCAAAATATTGCAAACCTAAGAATAGGCTATTTCACTATAAATAAAAAAAATCAAACTAAATTTATCGATTGGGAGTGGATTAATTCATCCAAAATTAAATATAAAAGAAAATTTGTTAATGTTATAGCCTTAGATAATCCATTATTTATTAAAATAGATGGCATAAATGGAGAAGGAATAATTTTAAAAGAAAAAAAATATACCAAAGATAAAATGGATGAAGAAGAATCTACAGGAATTTAATCCAATATCATTTCAACTAATAAAACTATATCATAAATATTCAATTCATCATCAACATTTAAATCAGAATTTGAAAATTGTATTTGATTATCATATGAACTTAACATTATATAATCAATCAAAACAATTATATCACTAATATTAACTACTTCATCTAAATTAGAATCTCCTAAATAAAAAACTGGATTAGATAAATTAATATCAAAATCTAAATAACCGGTATTATATAATGATAAAGTTGTAACTAAAATATCTTCTTCATTTAGATAAATTTCTGAGGGCATATTGTAAATATAAAACTGCTGATTATAATTTACATCTTGACTTGATAAAATAGAAATAAAGCCTTCAACGCTATTAGAATTTAAATTTTCAAAAGTAATAGCATGCATATTATCAACAAAATATCCCTTATTATTTGCCGATTTATTATTTATAAATAAATCATTTATTGATATATTATTATTTAATAATTCTAGCGATGATAAATTTAAAGATAAAGGAATTACATCTTTTTGGTCACCATAAAAATATATATCATTATTCATGTCATCATAAACACCATTAAAAAAATTTCTTGATACAAAATCACTCCATGCATATTGAAAATTTGTTTCATAATTATTTTCAAGAACATATTCAATGCTTGCAAATGTGTTATTACTAGTTGAATAATTTTCCCATATTTCACGAATTATATTAATATTTCCATCTGCTACCATATCTTTTAAATAATGTCCAAATAAAGCAATACTATATCCATCGGTTGAAGATATATTCATATTTGGATTCTGAAAAAAATTATCAACCCAAAAAATATAATCATTCCCATCTGGAACAATTATATCTTCCATAAAAGTTGCTGTCATTTCCCAAAAATATGTTTGATCTTGAGAAGGAGAATTATAAGACCTTTGAATAGCATGAAAAAATTCATGAGCTAGAGTTAATCTCATTGTATTAATACCTGAAGTATAAAATGATCCTTCTTCATAATTATTATCTATTATTATATAAGAAGCATTTGGATAAACAGCTGTATCATCAACAATCGTTATATCTGCAAGATTAATACCATAATTATAAGGACTTCGATTCTTCACATAAATATCGTAGATACCATCTTCATCTTCTTCTTCAGGTAAAAAATTCATCTGATTAACTAAAACATCTCTAGCTAGATCAGCCATTAAGGCAACTTCATCTATATAATCAGGAATATTATTGGGGTCACTTGAATCCATTCCATACTCATCTATCATATCTGGAGCATGATAACCATCTAAATCATAATGAATATAAAAATGATTGGATGGTGAAATTATAAAGGTATCTAAACTTGGACGAGCTCTATATTCATAATGATCTAATAAACATGTTCTGTGATGATTGACATCTGAAAAAATATTACTTAATAAAAATATTATTATTACAAATATTCTAATATTAAACTACTCCTTGATCAAGCATAGAATCGGCAACTTTAATAAAACCAGCTATATTGGCTCCTTTAACATAATTTGTGAAATCAATTTCTTTACCATAATCTGTACACTGAGAATGAATATTTTTCATTATATTGCATAATTTATGATCGACCTCTTCTCTAGACCAAGATGTAAACACACTATTTTGACTCATTTCTAATCCTGAAACAGCAACACCACCAGCATTAGCAGCTTTACCTGGGCCAAATAAAATCTTATTATTTATAAATACATCAATTGCCTTTGCTTCAGATGGCATATTTGCTCCTTCAGCAACACAAACACAACCATTTGCAACTAACTGTTTAGCTTCAAATTCATTTATTTCATTTTGTGTAGCACATGGTAGAGCTACATCACATTTAAGTCCCCAAGGCCTTTTTCCTTCTAAGTATTGAACATTATATTTATCTGCATATTCTTTAATTCTTCCACGCTTATTATTTTTTAAATCAAAAATAAAATTCAATTTTTCATCATTAATTCCATCTTTATCATAAATAGTTCCTGAAGAATCAGATAGTGAAACAACTTTTCCACCAAGTTGATTTACTTTTTCAGTTGCATACTGAGCAACATTTCCTGAACCAGAAATTGTCACAATTTTATCCTTAATTGAATCATTTTTATTATTTAACATTTCTTCAGCAAAATATACACAACCATATCCTGTCGCTTCTGGTCTAATTAAACTTCCTCCCCAATTAAGACCTTTACCTGTTAATACTCCAGTAAATTCATTTCTTATTTTTTTATATTGTCCAAACAAATAACCTATTTCTCTTGCACCTACTCCAATATCTCCTGCAGGAACATCTGTATATGGACCAATATGTCTTTGTAATTCAGTCATAAAAGATTGACAAAACTTCATTACCTCATCATCTGATTTACCTTTAGGATCAAAATCTGATCCTCCTTTTCCTCCACCCATAGAGATTGTAGTTAAACTATTTTTAAATATTTGTTCAAATCCTAGAAATTTAAGGATTCCAAGATTAACAGATGGATGAAATCGCAAACCACCTTTATAGGGGCCAATCGCTGAATTAAATTCGACTCTATAACCTCTATTTACATTGACACTACCTTGATCATCAACCCAAGGGACTCTAAACATAATTACTCTTTCAGGCTCTACAATTCTATCTAAAATATTAGCATGTAAATATTCAGGGTTATCTTGGATATAATTCCATATTGAATCTATAACCTCTTTAACTGCCTGATGAAATTCAATTTCACTTGGCGTTTTTGATATAAGACTTTCTATAAATTGATCAGATGTTTTATACATTATGATTCCTTTTAATTGTAAAATAATTTAAGTAACAACTTGTAATATTTATATTCTTTGTTTAGTAGGTAAATTTACAATAAGATTATTTATTATAATTAACTAAAATTAACATTAATCACACCAATAATTGAAATATTTAAAATCCTTTTTAACTAATAATTCATTGAAATTTCCAGGATTAACCATTGGGTTTATTTTAATCTTAAGTGCTTTTCTTATTTATGGTATACAATATATTGTGCAAGATGATGATATGGTTAAGCTTTTACCAGATGATATTGATTCAATAACTACATTTAATGATATTAGAGATGAATTTGGCAATTCTGAATTCATGTATATTGCAATTGGTAATGAAAATTCTAAATCTATAAATCCATCATTACTAAAAGTTGTATGGGATATTTCTACAGAATTAGAAAATAATGAAGCAGTAGATGAAATTATTTCCATACCAACAGCAAAGAAGATATATTTTGGACATTTAGATAGTTCAATTATTATAGAAAATTTAATGACCCAAAAACATATTAATCCTATTCAATTAGACTCTATTAATCAGTATTTAAATAAGAATCTTGAACTTAAAAAAAATTTAGTAAGCAAAAATGAAGATTATTTAAATATAATAATAAGACCTAAATCAAATGATAGATATGCTGATATTACTTATCATATCCATGATATTACCAATAAGTATCCAAACTATAAATATAATGGTGAAATTAAAAATTTAGAATATCATTATGGCGGACAAGCATATGTGACAGGTGCAGTCCCTGCTATTGTTGCATCTGAAGTAAAAGTACTAGTTTTATTTGGGTTAATTTTAATGTGTCTAATATTATTAATCAATTTCAGAAATATTCAAGCAGTATCAATTATAATATCAATTATTAGTCTTTCATTACTAAGTATGCTGGGATTTATGGGGTGGATTTATCATTTTACAAAATCTGATATTTATTACTTTACACTAAATCATACATCTATGCCTATTGTTCTACTAACAATAGCAAACTCTGATGGTGTCCATATAGTGGGTAGATTTTTTAAAGAATTAAGAATCTTGAAAAATATAAATAATGCAATTGTACAAACAATGAATCATCTCATAATGCCTATTTCCTTAACATCTATAACAACAGCTCTGGCTTTTTTAACATTAATTTTTTCTCCTTTAACTGGTATGAATGGATATGGTATAGTTTTAGCTTTTGGAATTTTTTGGGCTTGGTTATTATCATTGACTTTACTACCAGCTATAATTTCAATAGTAAAATGGAATATTAATTCAAAAGCAATTACTAGAAAAAGTCTATTAGAAAAATTAATTGATAAATTTGGATCTATTGTTGTAGAAAATCCAAAAAAAATTCTTTATTCATCATTATTTTTTCTTTCCATATCTGCTATTGGAGTAACATTGATTAATGTTGAGGTAAACTATATTGAAATGTTTAAAAAAGGTAATATTATTAGAGATTCTGCTTTATTTCTTGATGATAATATGACTGGCAATTTAAACCTAATGGTTAATATAGAATCTGAAAATGAAGGAGATTTAAAAGAGCCTGAAAATCTCAAAAGAATTGCATCAATAGAAAAATATTTAGATTCTATGGATATTGTGACTAATACAATTTCTATTACTGATATCGTTAAACAACTTCATGAAACTATTATGGATGGAGATTCTAACTATTATACTATACCTGAAACACGAGAAGAAATAAATAATTTATTTTTTCTATATCAAATGAATGATGATTCAGATTTAGATAAAATTATTAATTATGAAAATAATTCAACAGTTGTTACGAGCTTAATGAAAACATTTTCAACTACACAATTGATTGAATATAGAGAAAAAATAAAAAACCATATAAATAAAGAACTTCAAAATTCAGACTTAACATATAGACTATCTGGAATAATGATTATTTTATCTGAATTTATTTGGTTAGTTATAAAATCTTCATTGATAAGTATTGGACTATCAATATTAATTATATTTATTGTATGTACTTTATTTTTTAAATCAGCAAAATTTGGGTTTTTATCTATTCTTCCACTAGCATCAGCAATTATTGTTAATTTTGGACTTATGGGATTATTAGGAGTTGATTTAACTCATATGACTGCAATATTAAGTTCTATAATTATTGGAGTTGGAGTTGATTTTTCTATACACTATACTTCTGAGTATCGCTCTCTGATGAACTCAAAAGAAAATAATAAAACTATTCAAACTATAAACAATGTAGGTCATCCTATAATACTTGATGCTCTTTCAAACATGGGTTTTGCATCATTAATGCTATCAGCTATAATTCCTCTTGCGCAAATTGGTGGTTTGATGGTATTTGCAATGGTTGCTTGTTCATTTGGGACTTTAACACTTTTAGCTTCATCATTAGAATATTTTAAACATAGATTATAGCATCGGTATTTATATGAAATATATATTTATAATTTTAATTTCAAATTTAATATTAGCAATTACAGGTAATGATTTAGCTAAATCAATAAAGAATAGACCTGTTCCACTTGATATCCAATCAGAAAGTTCAATGATTCTTACTAATAAAAAGGGTAAGGAAAAAAATCTTAAACTTATAAGTAAATCAAAAGATGATAGTAAAAAACAAATGATTTGGTTTTTAGAACCAAAAGATGATTATGGAATTTCTTTTTTAAAAATAGAACAAGATAATGGTGATGATTATATGAATATGTGGCTACCAGGATTTAATAAATTTAGAAGAATATCATCTCAAAAAAAATCTGATTCATTTATGGGGTCAGACCTTAGTTTCGAAGATATGACAAGTAGAGATCTTGATGAATATTTATATAAAATTATAGATTTAGATGTTCCTTGTGATTTAAATGATACTAATGAATCATGTTATTTATTAGAGAGTATACCAAAGGACAAAAGCAGTGAATATAGTAAGCATATAACTTGGGTTGAAAAAGAGAACTATTTATCATTAAAAGAAGAATCATATGACACAGATGGTCAATTATTAAAAAATAAAAAAATAAAATTTTCAATCATTGATAATTACTATATAATGGATGAATTATATGTAGAAAACATTCAAAAAAAACACTCAACTTTATTAATTACTAATAATATAATAATCAATTCAGGTTTTAGTGATGATATTTTTCATACAAAAACAATAAAAAGATTACCTCGTAATTGAATATCCAAAAAAATACAAGCAAATTAGATGAGTTTATAAAAAATCCCAAAAAAGCTCTATGGACATTATCCATCCCTATGATGTTAGGAATGAGTGTGCAAGCTATATACATGTTAATTGATACAGCTTTTATTGGTAAATGGGTAGGCGGCTCAGCATTAGCAGGCTTAGGATTAATTTTTCCTCCAATGTTTATAATTATGGGTATCACATTTGGTTTAGGATCAGGCGCAACTACTGTTATTGCTCAAAATATAGGCAAAAAAGAAAAAGAAAAAGCCGATAATGCTGCAGAACATATAATACTATTTGGTATATTTTTATCATTAATATTTATTCTAACAGGCATTTATTTTGGTGATTTAATTATTAAATATCAAACATCTAATAATGAAGTTTTCAATTATGCTTCTGATTATTTTTATACAATGCTCTATGGTGTGTTCTTTATGATTTTAAGTATTTTTTTCAGATCTATACTATCAGGAGAAGGTGATAATTTATTGCCTATGAAAGTTTTAGGTCTAGGAACATTAATCAATCTTATATTAGATCCTCCCTTCATATATTATTTTGGAATTAAAGGAGCAGCACTAGCAACTGTAATAAGTCAAGTTTGTGTTTTTATTATTTTTACCTATCTCATGATATTTAAAAAACATACTTATATATCCTTAAATCTAAAAAACTTTTCTTTTGATTATACTATTTTTAAAAAAATAATGAAATTAGGAATTCCCGCTTCATTATCTATGGTTATAATGTCAATAGGACTTTTCTTTTATAATTCAATTTTAAATTTAACAGAATATTCTGTTAATGCAATAGCAGCCTACTCTACTTCTCACAGAATTGAACATTTATTCTTTATCCCAATTATATCAATGGCTACAAGTATGGTAACATTAATTGGGATGTTTTATGGATCTAAAAAATATCATTTAATAGATGATGTTTTCTACTATTGCATTAAAATTGGGATTATTATTTCTATATTTTTTGGTATCATTTTTTATTCTACAGCAGATTACATGCTATCATTATTTACAAATGATCCACTTATTATAAAACTAGGCTATGATTATTTTAAAATATTTTCTTTTGCTATACCCTTTGTCACTATTACTATGATTTCAAGTAGATGTATGCAAGGTTTAGGTAAAGGATATCCAATGTTTATTATTACATGTCTTAGGGTTATCATAATCAGCTGCTCGCTTGCTTACTATTTTATAAATTATTTAAATAAACCATTGATATATGCTTGGTACTCTGTATTAATTTCATGTATTTGTTCATCAATAATTAGTTATACATGGTTTCTTTTTGTAAAAAGGAATAGCTTGAAAAATGTATAAAACAGTGTTACAGTTTTTTACATCAAATGGCGATGATTTTATAAAAAATAATTAATAATATATAGCAGCAAATTTTAAGTTTGCTCCTCCTTAAGTAATTAGGCCCCATTTTTTGGGGCCTATTTATTTTTATAACTAAAATTATTTCTTTATAAGACCGAGCATTTTCCCAACCATGTTATCAACCCATCTATCAGGCAAGAATCCAGGCATTAAATAGTTTTTAATTTTTTGTGGAGTAATAACATATCTTGCTTTTGGCTTATTTGTCATTAATACTTTAACTACTCTTTCGCCAATTATTTTTGGATTAAATCCATTAACTCCTAATTTAATATATCCTTTATTAAATTTTCTCAAGGGTATTTCATATTCAGTTTTTAAAAACGGGTTTTTATCAATATCTGGTGCTTTATCCCAAATAGGAGTTCTGATTGGACCTGGTTGTATTAATACTACGTCTAAATCATGAATCATCAATTCTCTTCTTAAAGCATCTGTAAAACCTTCTAATGCATGTTTTGAAGAAGTATATGGTCCAACAAAAGGATAAGATCTTTTACCACTTATTGAACCTATATTAATTATCTTATTTTTCATTTTATATTTATTACTATCAATAAGTAAATCCATAAAACATTTTGTTACTTCAATTAATCCAAAAAAATTAACTTCAAATTGTTTTCTGAAAATATCAACATCTAAATATCTCACTGGTCCACCTAAAGCAATACCTGCATTATTAATAACGCAACTAAGATAACTATTATTATCAGATAAGATTTTTTCAACTTCTTTCTTACCTGCATCAATTTCATTTTTTTTAGTAACATCAAATACAACTGACTTAAAATTATCGCTATAATCTTCTAGATATTTTGCATCCTCTTTTTTTCTAACACTCCCAATTACTATAAAGTCAGAATCTAATAATTCCTCAGCTATAGCTCTTCCTATACCTGTGCTAACTCCAGTTATTAATACCGATCTCATTTTTATCTCCTCACTTTTATATTTTTTTGAATAAATTTGGAACCTGAATATATATTATATATTATAATATAAATAACTATTAAAAAGGGAATTTATGAAAAAATTACTTACTTTGATTACTTTAACACTTATACTGGGTTTTCCAGCAAAAAATGATTTCAATAGACTCTTTATAAATGTATCTCAAGAGGGTAGTCCAACAGTTGTGTCAATAGTCTCTGAAAAAACAGAAAAATATATAAATCCATTTTTCTTTGATCCATTTGGAAATGATGACCCTTTTTCTCCTCAAGAAAGAAAATCTCAAGGTCTTGGGTCTGGTGTTATTATAGATAAAGAAAAGGGACATATTTTAACCAATAATCATGTGATTGATGGAGCAGATGAAATAAAAGTAATTTTATATGACAAAAGAGAAATTGAAGCTGAAATTTTAGGTGTTGACCCATTATCAGATCTCGCAGTTTTAAAAATTGATGCAGATAATCTTGCTCAAGCAAAGATTGGAAATTCCGATAATTTAGAAATTGGAGAATGGGTTATAGCTATTGGAAGCCCCTTTGGTCTACACTTAAAACATACTGTAACAAGTGGAATTGTAAGTGCAAAAGGTAGAAGCGATGTTATATCACGAGCAAATTTTGAAAACTTCATTCAACATGATGCTGCAATAAATCCAGGTAATTCTGGTGGTGCACTATTTGATTTAAACGGCGATCTAATTGGTATAAATACAGCTATTGCAACTGATGGTTATTCAAAATCAAATGCAGGTGTAGGTTTTGCAATTCCAATTAATCAAGCAAAAAGAGTAATGCAAGATTTAATTAATGGAGGAGAAGTACTTAGAGGATATCTTGGTGTGATGATTCAAGATCTTGATGAAAATAAAGCAAAAGTCTTAGGTGTTGAAAATAAAAAAGGTGCTTTTGTAACAATGGTTGTAGAAGATGGCCCTGCAGGAAAAGCTGGGATAAAAGAAAAAGATATCATCATATCTTTAAATTCAAAACCTATAGATGATTCTAATCAATTAAGGAATGATGTTTCAAGTATGAGACCTGGAGAAACAGCTGTTTTCTCAATTATACGTAATGAACTATTACAATCAGTATCTGTAGTTCTTGGAAAAAGACCAGGAGAAAATTCAATTAGCGATTCATATAAAGATCAAAATAAATATGATCTTTTAGGTTTAAGCATAGATGATAATAAAAATGGAGATGGTGTTATTATTACTGATTTAGATATTGAAGGAGAAGCATACAAAAATAATTTAAGAAAAAATGATATTATAAATGAAATTAATAGATCAGAAATAAAAAATTCAGAAAATTATTATAAAGAAATTGAAAAGTATAATTCAGGTGATGTAATAATGGTACGTATTATTAGAAATGGTCAAAATATTTATGAAGCATTTGAAATTAAATAAATACTAAGTTTTATATGCATATAATATTAAAGTCCCGTGCCAATTTTTTTTTGATCCGTGTAAGGTATGTTGGATATTTTTAAATCCAATATTCTTGATTTTATTGATCCAATCGTTGATTGATAAAGTATTTAATTTTAGATTAAATTCCTTATCCCAATTTAGAGATGATGTATTTTCAAAATAATGATCAATCCCAATAATTAATAGTCCTCTAGAAGAAATAATATTATTGTAAATATTAGATAATACTTTGTCTACATTATCAAAATAATAAAATGTTTCCATACTGAAAACAATATCAAACTTTTTTTCACAGGTCCATTTTTCTATATCAGCATTAATATAAAAACCTCTGGAATCAATTTCTTTTGCCTTTTTCACCATAGCAGGAGCACCATCAATTCCCATAGCACTCTTACAATTTTTAATATCTAAAAATTTTCTTACTACCCAACCATTTCCACAACCCAAATCTAAAGCTTTAAATGAAGAATCAAAGATATGTGAATCTTTTTTAATTAAATCAAACATTTTACTAACAGAAGATGCATGACCTAATTCCATACCTTTATCCTTATCTTGTAAGGCCCAATCATTAAACGTATTAATATTTATATTATTAAATTTCATTATTAATTCAATATAGTAGATATTAATAAAATAATATCTAATACAGTTAGGCTATCATCATTATTAAAATCTGCATCTTGATTATTAAGTTGATTATTATCTAATATTAGATTAACTAAAATTATTACATCAATCACATCTACAGATAAATCATTATTCAAATCCCCTAATAACAAATTAATTATTTCAATATGTGGACTACTATCTTGTCCATAATTATCAGTTACAATCAAACTTACATCAAATAAACCATTATTTAAGAAAGTATGATTGGGAGAGATGTCAAATGAAGAATTTCCATCACCAAAATTCCATTTCCATTCAACAATAGAATTTTCATTTATTTGAGATGACAGATCGTTAAATGAAACTGTAAAATCATTAATAGAATAATCAAATAATGCAATAGAAGGAGCTATCCCTTGTGGAAAAATATTAATTAAAGCTGCTTGACTTTCAATAAATGAAAAACCAGATCCATTTAAATTATTAAAATAAAAATAGCCATTAGATGAACCTCCCCATCCCCAATTACAATGAAAATATTCATCATCATAACCATCAATATTCCAAGCATGTCCAGGACCATCGTTGGCTTGATAGCCCCTATATATAATTGGCCAACCATTGTCAAGTTGGTCTTTTAAAATTGTTGACCACTCCTCATCATTATAGTTTAATTTTGAATCACATTTTATATCACTTATAAAATTAAAGTGATTTTCTAATGCATGCTGTGATGAAGGTCCTTCCCAACATACTGAAGCGCCAGAAGCTGATTCACTATAATCCATATTGACTGATACTCCTGCATGATATAATAATAATTGAGAATCTTCAGTAGCTTGATTATCAAACATATTTTCATAGTTATATGTATAATCCTCAAAAGTCACTGCTATTGGGCCATAATTTTGATCATAATATTGACTGTACCCATTACCCTGATTAGGATGTTTCCAATGATACATAACTTGCCCCATTGCTACTGCAACACAGCCAACTAGAGCATTACCAGGACATTGATTATTCCATTGTCCACCTTGGTTCCAATTAGCTGTAATTAAAGGACTAACATTTCTTGATTCTCTTTCTTCAATTTCATTATTTAAATAATCAATCCATAAATTTTCTATTGATTGATTACTTATATTGTTTAATACTGATAAATAAATATTTTGTTTATAATATTCTAAAATTTTATCTAATTGAATAGGTAAATCATCTAAATCCATATTATATTGAAAACTATAGGCTATAATTGGTATAATATTTTTTTGCGCAGAAACTACCACAAAGCCTAATGGATTTAAATTAAATAGGTAAAAATTTTGAATTCCATCTCTTTCATCTAAGATAAAATCATGAACAATATGATCAGATTGTTTTGATGAAATAAAATTATTTACTACCTCTAATGCCTCATCAGTTCTAATAGAAGCACTCGAAAATCCTACAAATAGTAATATAAAGGCAATTTTAATTGCAAATATTTTTAAATAATTCATCATATTTATTTTTCATAATATTCCAATCAAATCTATCAACTATACTCTGATATTTTGAAGTAGAATTTCGTAAATTTTTGTAATTTTTGATTAACTGACTAAGCTGTATATAAAATTCATTATCATCATTATAGAAAATTTCAGGATTATTTTCTTTTTCTAAAATCTCAGGATATGACAGTCTATTGGGAAGTAATGGAATCGTTTTGCAAAAAACAGCCTCTACTATGCTAATTCCAAAAAAATCTTGGTAGGATGTTATAGGTAATATATCAGCCTTATGCATCCACTTTTTATAATCATCAAAAGAATCACAATAACCAATATGTAATATTTCTGATTTCAATTCTGATTCTATTTTATTAAATATTTGAGGAACTCTTGAAAATTTTTGCCCTAAAATAACAAGATTAAACTTTATATTTTTTGCTTTTAATTTTATTAATGTATTAAAAAATAAATCTGGGTTTTTGTCATGTTCCCATCTATGATTCCAAAGTATAATTGGCTTATCATTTAAGTAGTCCTTAATTGGAGAAAATTTATTTAAATCACAACCAATATGCAATACTGATGATTTATTACTTATTAATTCAACTGTATATTTATTTTTATATTCAGGTTTTTTATTTAAATACTTTTCCATTTCCTCTATATAAAGATTACGATGATAATTAGAATTAAATAAATTCATATCACTAACTAGAGAAGATGTATAATTAATAAATGCATAGTGTAAATCTCTATCATCAACTTGATCAGATTCCATAGGTGATTTTGAATATAATATTTGATTTTCATGAAAGTATGTTATGATTTTAGTATTATTTATTTTATTTCTACATAATGAAACAAAAAGTGGAAGGTTTAACATATCAGATGCAATAATAAGATCATAGTTTTTATTTTTTTCAATAAATCTTTTAGCTAATGTAATAGCAGCTCCATGCATTCTCCATTTCCAATATCTTCCTGGTAATGATAGAATATCAATTTCATATTTTGAATACTGTGCGTAGGAATCAATCCATTGCTTATGTGAGCCTGCATAAAAAGGCTCAATATATAATATTTTCAATCTAAATACCTTGCTATCAATTGATGAAAATAATGCAAACCAACTTCATGAGTTGCTGAATATCTCCCCTTATTATAGTGATGTGATTTAATACCATTTTGAACAGATAAAACAACTTCTTGATCTTCTTTTTCAACTAAATCTAAATCAGAATCTGTGCCTGACGGTTGAGATAAACCTTTAATTGGGAAAGATAAAAATTTTATTCTCGTTTTATCCTTATTAATGGGTTCAACAATATTAATTGATAAACCCCAATTATAAAAATTAAACATCATATTAGGAAAAATCCAGTAATAGTAAGCATAGATATTATCATTTAATATTTGACTATATTTCAATGGAGATTTATTATCAGTATACTGTAATACTCCATGATCTAAAATTTCAATTTTATAATTATTATAATCTATATCAGCATTTAATCCTTTATGAATAAACGGGACATGGAATCCTTCTAGATAATTTTCACAATAAAGTGCCCAATGTGCATCAATCGTAAATGTACTTGATTTATTTTTATCAAAAATCAATTTACTAAATGGATAATTAGATATTCTATTGCTAATATCGTTAAAAATTCCATCTATATTTATAGGATTAGAAACAGATGTAAAGATAAAATTATTCCATGATTTTATTGGGATATTCTTTAAGTCATCTGTTTTATTAGGAAAATTCTTAACTTTCTTAAATCCAGGAGCTTGTTTCAATTTTCCATTAAGATCAAATGTTCTCCCATGATAATTACATTGAATTGTATTTAAATCATTTTTTTTATGGCATAAAATGTTTGCTCTATGTGTACAAATATTACTTAAAATTTTTATTTCTTTATCTTTTATAATAATATAAGGTTCATCAATTAGATTTTCTAAAAAAGTAAAGGGATATATAATGTTATTAATCTGATTCTGATGAGAAACAAATTGCCAAGATTTTAAAAAAATTTTATGTTTTGATTCTTCAAAATAAGAATCATATTTATAAAAATCAGGCGTAATAAGATTAGCTATAGTAATATCTTTTTCAACAGATATTTTACTAGGAGTTTTCATAACTAGAATGTATTAAAAATCTGTTTTTTTAATATGAACTGTACGTTGAGGAAATGGAATTTCAATCTTTTCTTCATTAAAAGCATTATAAATTGATGTTGATAATTCATCAATAACCCTACCTCTTAATTCAGGTTTTTCTATCCATGCTAGCAATTGAAGTTGTAAACCAGATTCTCCAAATGC
>Ga0066849_10000360_pt1 | contig 18113 bp, 21 predicted proteins | sample ETNtaG_9_FD_65492 | JGI IMG/M metagenome (GOLD analysis project Ga0066849, IMG submission 65492) | Marine microbial and viral communities from oxygen minimum zone, Eastern Pacific Ocean - ETNP201406SV69 | ecosystem: Environmental > Aquatic > Marine > Oceanic | place: Pacific Ocean: Eastern... | reverse complement strand
AGTTCTTCTTTTTGTAATTCAAGTTGCTTAAGGTTATCTGCAGTTACGAATACTGCTTTGCCCTGAGGAACAAGAAAATTTCTTCCATAACCCGGTTTAACAGAAACAATGTCTCCGATTACTCCCAGGTTCTTAATGTCTTCTTTAAGTATAACTTCCATGACTATCTTCTTATCTATGTTGATCTGTAAATGGTAACAAAGCCAGAAACCTAGCTCTCTTGATTGCTACAGCAAGTTGCTTTTGATAACCAGCCTTCGTTCCAGTAATTCTACTGGGTATGATTTTCCCAGTCTCAGTAATGTATTTCTTTAAAACACCGATGTCTTTATAATCGATTTGCTCAACGCCTTCAGCGGTAAATTTACAGTATTTATTTTTGTTCCTGTTAACACCCTTTTTTCTTCTAAACTCTTTTTTACCCTTCTTTCTTTTCATCGGTCTCTTCCTCTACTTTAGCTTCATTGGTATTCTCAGTTTCTTGTTCTGTTTCAGCAACGACTTCTGGCTCCTCTGTTTTGATATCAGCTTGCTCTTTAGAGGAGTCTTCTTTTGCTTCTTTCTTTTCTATAGGAGGCTGCTCTTTTGCTTTTTTATAATCATCTTTTTTATTTTTTAATTCAAAGAGTCTTGAATCATCGGTTTCGGCTTTCTTCATCTTGACTATAAGATGTCTCATTATAGAGTCATTGAACTTGAATAAAGTTTCCAATTCACTGATAACAACTTCATTTGACTCGATATTCATAAGAACGTAATGGGCCTTGTGCATATCCTCAATGGTGTAGGCAAGAGGCATTCTGCCTATGTCTTCAGTTCTATGGATGATTCCGTCTGACTTTTTAACGGTTTCCTGATACCGGTTAATCATTTCCGGTACTTGTTCGCTCTGATCCGGATGGACGAGCAATACTAATTCGTAATGTCTCATATTATCCCTTTTGGTTAAAAAGCTACCCAAATTCATTTATGGTGTAGCAAGGTTATTTACATTGTCAGCGGATCGTACAGAAAATATTCAAATAATTCAAACTAATTAGCCTCCCTCTGCCTAAGCACTTCATAAAGCATAACACCGCATGCAACTGAGACATTTAAGCTAGAGACAACGCCAGCCATTGGAATAGATACTAACTGATCACATTGCGATTTTGTTAAATCACGAAGTCCTGTTCCTTCAGATCCAACGATAATGGCGGTAGATTCACAAAAATTTGGATCCCAATAAGAGACATCTGAATTTTCAGATGCACCATATACCCAGAAACCTATCTCTTTTATTCTGTCTATAAATTGGGAAATGTTTGAAACAACAGCAATGTTTGTTGCTTGAAGTGCGCCTGATGATACCTTTCCTATTACTGGGCTATCCATGTTGATCCTATTTTTTGATAAAACAACCATATCGATATCTACCGCATTTGCAGTTCTAAGACATGCACCTATATTCCTTGGATCATCAAGATCATCAAGAATCAGTACCAATGATCCTTCTTTCTGGGATAAAAGCTGAATGCTTGTTTTGAGGTTAAAAAACTCATTAATGATAATTTTTGCAGCAATGCCTTGATGCTTCTCCGTTGAAAGAAGTTCTGATAGAAAGGATTTATCAACTCTCTTTATACTCAATTTAGAGACGGCTCTGCTCGATAGTAATTTATCAATCCGTTTATTTGAAGTTGATTTGTCTACATACAGTTCGATGATACTATCTGGGTTTTTCGAAACAGATGTTTCGACAGAATTATATCCATATATGGTTACCTTCTTGCTCATGAAAATATTTCATCAATCACAATCATGTCATTTCTATCTGGGCCGGTTGATATCAGCGTGACAGGTACGCCAACTGAAATTTCTATTCCTTTGATCAGGGTCTGAGCTTCAATCGGTAATTGATCGAATGATTTGAGGCCAGATGTCTTCCCTGCCCAGCCACTATACTCTTTATAAATTGGGACTATTTTTTCAAATTGATTTTGGCTCATTGCAGGCAATGTTTTATATTTCTTGTCTTCAATCTCATATTCCTCTGCTACAAGTATCTTATCTAGACCATCAAGAACATCGATTTTAGTTATGCATAAGTGTGATATGGAGTTGATATTAACGGCTTTACGTAACGCCACGAGATCCAACCAACCGCACCTGCGTGGTCTACCTGTAGTGGCACCAAATTCAACGCCAATTTTTGCCATATGCTTGCCGTAATCATCATTGATCTCCGTTGGGAATGGTCCTGAGCCGACTCGAGTAGCATAAGCCTTCGTGATTCCAAGAACACCATCGATGTCTAGAGGACCTATGCCAGATCCCAATGAGGAAGCGCCTGAGAGTGTACTTGATGACGTAACGAATGGATATGTGCCTTGATCGATATCAAGCATTGAGCCTTGAGCGCCTTCAAAGAGGATATTGGAGTTGCTTGCTCGGAACTCGTTTACCGTCTTTGAACTGTCGACTACTAGGTTTCTAATTTTATCGAACTGATCCATCCAGTCTTTTAAGATTTCTTCTGCATCTACTCCATCAGCATCGAAAAGCTCTTTAAGGATAAAGTTATGATAGTCAATCAATGAGCTTAGTTTTGATCTGAATAAGTCTTCTTCAAATAAGTCCATGACATGGACTACCCTTCTGGCAACTTTGTCTTCGTATACTGGACCAATTCCTCTTCCTGTTGTCCCGATTGATTTCTTTCCCAATGATCTCTCTCTGGCTTCATCAATCAGAATATGGCTCGGAAGTATTAAGGGACATTGCGAGCTAATCATTAATTTACTGTATATATCGATACCTTTTGATTCTAGGTATTCAATCTCCTTGATGAGTGTGGGCAAATGAAGAACAACCCCATTTCCGATAATACATTTGGCATCATTAAAGATGCCCGATGGAATTAAATGCAGTACAGTCTTATCACCATCGATAACAAGAGTATGGCCTGCATTATGCCCTCCTTGAAACCTGACGACTGCATCGGCGTTTTCAGTCAGAATATCTATGATTTTGCCCTTTCCTTCGTCTCCCCATTGAGCACCGATTACAACCAAAGATTTTGTCACTGAATACCCCTAGAATAAATTCATTAATATGACGCCCATTATAATCAAGATAAGTCCTGTAATCCTTATAGAATTCTCATTTGTGTTGAGCATTTGCATGAGTAGAAACTTATAAAGCTTCGGTGAAATAAATGGCAGTAATCCTTCCAGAATCAGAAATACTGAAATGGCAAAGACTAACTCGTTAACCCCCATTGTTAATACTTTGAATTATTCTGGAGTCTGGTTGTTTAGATACTTAAAGAAATCTCCTTTTGAGTCAAGAACAAGAATATCATTTGATGTTCCAATGGAATTCTTATAAGCCTCAATGCTTCTATAAAATGAGTAAAACTCACGATCCTCATTGTATGCAGTTGCATAAAGGTTTGCTGCTTCTGCATCGCCTTCACCTTTGATGATTTGTGAATCACGATTTGCATTTGCCAGAATCTCGACTCGAGCTCTATCGGCTTCAGCTCTGATCACGGTAGCATCTTCACTACCCTCAGCCCTTAACTCTGATGCGATTCGAGCTCTTTCTTGTCTCATCCTGTTGTATACAGACTCACTGACATCGTCTGAAAGCTCAATTCTCTTGACTCTCACATCCACAAGCTCAATCCCTATATTTCTGGCATTCGTTGCTGCATCCGTCAACATCCCAGACATGAGTTCTCTCCTTTCTTTTGAGACAACTTCAATCACAGTTCTTTTAGCAAACTCTGAACGAATACCGTCTTTAACATTCTCAAGAAGACGTTGTGCAGCGACTAGCTCGTCACCACCCGTTGATCGATAGTATTCGGTCGTGCTGTCAATTCTCCATTTGATAAAGAAATCGACATATAGATTTTTCTTTTCGGCAGTTAGAAAAAGTTCCTGAGGGTTATTGATCGTTAAGATCCTCTTTGGGTATTTATTAACATTGTTCACAAATGGGAACTTAAAATGAATACCAGGCTCATAGTCAGATTTAATAATTTCTCCAAATCTGAATTTGAGAGCATACTCTCTCTCATCAACTGTAAACACACTATTTGAGATAATTACAAATAGAGCTACAAGTATAAATATAAATATATTTTTCATTATCTGACTCTCCTCATTCTAGGATCTTGCGAACCGGTAGTTGGTGTATCTCGAGTCGGCTGTGAAGAATTATTTTCGGTGGACTCATTTTTTTGAGATGAATTCTGTTGCAAAAGTTTATCGATGGGCAGATACATTAGATTTCCACTGCCTTCAGAGTCCATAAGAACTTTATTCGAGTTTCCATAAACACTCTCGATTGCATCTATATAGAGCCTCTCTCTTGTTACCTCAGGAGCTTTTTGATACTCAACCAATAGTTTACTGAATCTTTCTGCCTCACCTTCAGAATCTGCAACTACTTTTGCCTTGTATGCTTCTGCTTCCTGTATCATCTTTGCTGCATCACCTCTTGCTTTAGGAACGATATCATTGGCATATGCCTCAGCTTCAAAAGCATACCTTTCCTTATCTTCTCTCGCTTTAATTGCATCTTGTACAGCACTTTCAACTTGGACTGGAAAGTTTGCATCCTGCAATGCAACTTGGGTCACTGTAATTCCTGTTCCATATTCATCCAAAGTATTTTGAATAACATCTTGTGTTTGGATTGCAATTTGCGAACGTCCCTCAGTCAAAATAAAATCGAGATTTGTTTTTCCTGCAACCTCTCTGATTGCGCTCTCACTGACTTCGCTGAGAGTTTCCTCTGGATCTCTGACATTGAAGAGGTAGTCGACTGGATTTGCTTTTCGATACTGCACAACGAGATCAACAACAATGATGTTTTCATCCGAAGTAAGCATAGTAGTTGACTGTTTAAATCGATTGACGACATTGACATTGACTATTTCAACAGACTCGATTGGCCATGGAACATGCCAACGTAGACCAGGTGGTGTTGTCTGATTATACTCACCAAACCTCAATACCACTCCCCTCTCCGAATCGTCGACCTGATAGAGGCCAGTGAGTATCCATAAGAATAATCCCAATACGATTAATAAAGTTGCCGGTGGTCCTTTCTTTATTGAACTGCCGTTGGATTTTCCGCTTCCGCCAAAGAGCGTATTAAACCTTTTCTGCCATTCTTCGACAATTTGATCAAGATCAGGTGGTTGATCTTTTGGATCCCAAGGTGATTTTCCATTATTTGTCATTGTTTATTTAACTCCAATTTTAGTCAATGATTCGTCATTTTACTCTGTATGGCTTCAATTTTTTCATTTTTTTTAAGCCTCTCGTAACTGACATCATCAATTTCACACAGAATTTCAATTTGATTGTCATTGTTTACGGTTTCCTCAATCACACTGGATAACTCATAAATCTCTGAACGAAGTCTGGATTGATTAATATCTAGCTTGATCTTCCTTACGATTTTCAATGGCTCCAGCTTCTTGGTGACATACTTAGTTAACTCATCAAGGCCATCGCCACTTCTTGCGGAGACTTGAACAGCATCGTCAATAGAGAATATTTCTGATTTACTTCGAGCAAGGTCAATTTTATTGCAAACATTAATCACAGGAACGTTATGTGCATTAATCTTTTTCAGTATTTCCTCAACTGAATGTTTGTTCTCATAAATATTTTGATCACTCACATCCAATACATGAAGAATTAAATCTGCAGAACGTAGCTCTTCCAAAGTAGACAAGAATGCCTGCACCAGTGTTTCGGGTAAGTCTCTAATAAATCCAACGGTGTCACTGACAATGACTTGTTTTTTATTAATTGACTTCAATGGCCTAAATAATGGATCCAATGTTGCGAACATTTGATCAGCGACATAGGTTTTTGATGACGTAATAGCATTAAATAAGGTTGACTTACCTGCATTGGTGTAACCGACTAGTGCAACCGTCTTTGCCGTTTTCATTCTCGATTTCCGATTAACCGCTCTTTGAACCTCAATTTTTTTAAGTCTAGCTTTTATGGTCTTGATTCTGATCCCGAGTAATCGTCGATCCGTTTCTAGTTGCTTCTCCCCTGGTCCTCTCAAACCAATACCGCCTTTTTGTCTCTCTAGGTGAGTCCAACCTCTGACCAATCGAGTCGACAAATGATTCAATTGTGCCAATTCGACTTGCAATTTACCTGCAGCGCTCTGAGCCCTCTTGGCAAATATATCGAGTATCAAACGTGTCCTGTCAATGACGGGGCAGCATAGTATCTTTTCAAGGTTTCGCTCTTGTGAAGCAATCAAGTCGTGACTAAATACCAGTAAATCGAATGCTTCTTCAGATATTGTTGTTTTTAGTTCATCGATTTTTCCTTTGCCAATAAGAGTATTTCTATTGTAAGTCCTAACATTGATATAAGTGATTCCCGATATCACGGAACCTGTAGAAAGCACTAAGGAAATGAATTCGTTATTGCGATCCCTAATGGGGCTATCTGGTCCTGTAACAATAACCAAATGAGTTCTGATTTCTGGGTGCTTGTGATTGATCAATTTATTGCTTCAAAATGATTAATTGCGATCTTTTCTATTAATTGATGATTATTTCCATTCAATGGATCAAGCTTATATTCATCGTCCATTGATCTCAACCATGTGATCTGCCTTTTTGCGTATCTTCGGCTGGACATTTTCGCAGCATCTATAGCCTCATCTAATGAAATTTTCCCATCGATATGATCAAGCATTTCCTTGTATCCTATGGATTGCATTGAATGGCTATCCATAGAAACCAACTCTTCATCAAGAAGTGAAAGAACCTCATCCAATAAACCGACTTTAATCATAGAATCAAAGCGTAAATTGATATTGTCATACAGTACTTCTCGGTCAGGCGGCATTAAACTAAAAGCTAAGAATTCAAATTCATGATTACTACTATCTTTCTTCTTTAGTTCAGAAATGGTTGTCCCTGAGATCATATATACCTCGATGGCACGCTGAATCCTTTGTCTGTCATTGGGTCTTATCTTTGCTGCTGCTTCGGGATCAATTCCTTTAAGTTTACGATGCATTTCTGGCCAGCCCTGATCTTTTGCCTCTTGATCGATTTGATTTCTAATTTCATCATTAGCTTTAGGTAATTCATTCAATCCATCTTGGAGAACTTTGTAATACATCATGGTTCCACCTACAAGAACAGGTATTCGGTTATGTGCTTGGATATCTCTTATTCTTTGCTGAGCATCTTCAACAAACTTACCGGCTGAATACTTATCATCCGGATCACAAATATCAATTAAATGATGAGGGTACTGATCAAGAATTTCTTTATTTGGCTTTGCCGATCCAATATTAAGACCCTTATAGACCATAACAGAGTCAACACTGATGATCTCAATCGGCAAATTCTCAGCCAGCCTTAAAGAGAGATCTGTTTTTCCTGAGGCAGTAGGGCCTCTAATTATAATTGCTTTATTGCTATTCAAAATGAATTTACTTGAAGTGTGGCAATACTTCTTTGCCAATGATATCCAGTGCAGCTTTAGGATCATCATGCAAACGAAGAGATAAGTGTGTCTGACCCATTTTTTCAAATTGCTTGAATCGGGCAATCTCTGATTCGAGATCTGAGAGGTCCCCTGTCGATGTGAAGACTCTGCATAATTTATTGGCTATTTCTATGTCAATATCTTTGATGTTTCCTGAACGATCGAAGTACGCATCGACAAATGACTCAAATTTAGCTGCTATCTCTTCACACTCGTCGTCTGAAAAATAATGCTGCAATAAAGATTTCTCAAGTTTCCTTGCTCTCCACGCAAGCTCTCTTCTTGACTCTTTGTATGCTTCTTCTTTATCGCTCTTGATGTGCCAAGCCCAAAAAGAATTAATCAAGACATCCTCGTTGCCATCTAATCGTTTCTCTTTTCCAATTTGAATATTATCAATCGCTTCTTCTAGAACCTCGGGTGGTGTTGCTCCAATATATACTCCATCGGCTACTCTGCCCTCCATTCTCATCATCATATGTCTATAGGCCGTACCATAAACAATCGGTTTTTTCTGCTTTGCCCATCCATAATCACAAGGCAATGACACACTGAATATTTCTCCTTCGTAGCCCTTCTTTAAGTCATTGCAACAAGCCTTATTTATAATTTCTAGTGCCTCTCTTACTGCAAGAACGATTTTCTTTGGGGTATCCAAATTCATTGCCGTTAGATTTCCTTCGCCTGCACCTACAGCAATTTGAGCTCTTCCTTGACTGATCTCATTAAGCGTTAAGAGTGAATTTGCTATTTTTAGAGGATGCATTTCAAAAGGACTCACAGCCAATATCCCTAATTTGATTTCTCTACTTTGGTTTGCAAGTTGAGTCAGGCTTATAAAAGGGTCCCAGTGGGAAAAGTAATTGGATGTCCAAACTGAATCGACACCATAATTCTCGGCCAATAATCCAAGATCACAAATTTCTTCAGGAGTGAGATCGGGTTCTAAAATAATATCTATTTTCATTTCTTAGCTAGCTCCTTTCTTGTGCTTGCACTATAGCTTTTCAGGCCTCTTACAATTGCTGCTACAATCTTGTCCTGATTCCTGGGGTTGATCAAAAATTTCTCATCGTTTTTATTTGAAAGATAACTTGTCTCAATAAGAACAGAGGCAATCGAAGTAGACTTCAGTACAGCAAATTCTGCTTCACGAGGTGTTTTTTTACGAACCCTGATCTCTTTCATCATCTCTTTAAGTATGTGTTTTCCAACCTCAATACTCTGATCTTGAGCATCTAGATCATCTCCAGTGAGTCGACTCAGTGATTTCCTTGATGATTTAGATTGACGTCTTATATTGTTCTTCGTTTTTGGTCTATACATCGCTTTATAGTCACTACCTCTCCTAATCTTTTTTGCATCAGACAGCGCATACAATGTTGCTCCCCTAACAGAGCTATCTGAGAATGCATCAGCATGAATTGAAATCAATAGATCAGCGCCGCCTTTTTTTGCTCTACTGATTCGCTCCGACAAAGACTCTTGTTGACGGCAATTCTTTTTATTACCAGGACAGGGAAAGGAATCATTATCTCTGATCAAAAAAGCGCTCATTGTTTTCTCTTCATCAATTAACTTCTTTAACTTCTTAGAAATTTTGAGAACCAGATCTTTTTCTATTACTTGGCTGCCTTGAGCGCCAGGATCTTTGCCCCCATGACCGGGGTCGATCGCGACAATCAACTTCTTCCTATTCACAGATGATGCGGCAAGCTTCTTGCTTCCCTCAAATGCTTTCTTTAAGTCTATAACTAAACGATGATTCGGATTACTGTTCTTCGGGATTGCGCTCAAACGATAGAAAAGGATTTCACTGGTTTCTATCACCATCCTTACTCTTCTTGAGTTGTTTCTTGCAATACGAATCTCATTTATTAAGCCAGACTTTTTGATTTGGGTTTTGAGCCCTTTTGCTAGATCTGTCTGATAAAGATCTATCACAATTCGATCCGGTCGATTAAGGGTAAAAAGCTTGTATTTTACTTTCTCTGTCAAATCTAAAACCAATCTTGTTTCGCCGTCTGATTGGTTGATTCTGACATCTTTCAAGATTGATTTTGAGTGAGCCATGCTGGTAAATAGGCAACATAATATTGTCGCAACAAACAAAGTGATCGGTTTCTTTTTTAAAGATGGATTACGCATGGATTAGAAATTTTATAATTTGAATAGATTATTTCCCAGTTTATGGGAAAAATCTTCAAAAAAGATATCTCTTTGATTTGGATTATCCAATGTCTGAAATACAATCTTTAGATCTGGAGGTAGAATCACTCCCTTCCCTTTCTCGGGCCACTCAATCAAATGCACCGATGGTTTTTCGAGGTCGGTCTCTTGATGTAGATCCAGTTCATACAATTCATTTTTATGATTTATTCGATATAAATCCACGTGAAAAGCATAATGCGTGTCTAATTCTATTAGCTCTATCAGGCTGAATGTTGGACTATTCACAACTTCCTTAAAGCCCATCCCTTTCATAAAACCTTTTACAAATGTGGTTTTGCCGGCCCCAAGATCACCTTCTAAGAAAATCACATAATTTTCTAATATTTCATTTTTTACATGTCGACCAAGATCCTTACCAATGGCCATCATTCGATTCTCGCTTTCAATAATCACGGGTTAACCAATTCTCTGATATAAGTTAATAAGTCAGAAGCGATCATACCTCTTTCTCCTTTATGAGATGCTAAATCACCAGACTTAGAATGCACATGGGCTGCAATAGAAACAATTTTTGCTGAATCCTCGGTTCCAAATTGACCTAAAAATGAGCAAGTGACGCCGGTTAATAAATCCCCCATTCCCGCAGTTGCCATGCCTGGGTTTCCGGTGGTAATCATCAATGGAATGTCATTATCCAAACCCTGAACCAAAGAATATTTGCCTTTGAGTAAAACATTGGCTGAGTAGCTTTCTGTGAGTTTAGATATGAAAGCAAGCCTATCTTTTTGAATATCACTGACCGAGGTATCCATTAGCCGCGCTGCTTCACCTGGATGCGGAGTAAGTGTCCAGTTTCCTCTTTTTATAGGATTGGAAGATAGAATGTTCAATGCATCGGCATCCAGTACGAGATATTTATCGGATTTTATTGCTAAATTAAACAAATCAATTGCCCAATCATCTGTGCCCAACCCTGGTCCGATCCCAATGATATCTGCCTTTGCTATCAATGAAGATATTTTATCTTGATTTATGGCGTCGTGACACATTACCTCAGGTCTAAATTGGTTGATGATTTCGCAACTAGTTGGCGTAGAGATAACACTTACGAGTCCAGAGCCAGCTCTTAATGCGGCTTCAGAGGCAATCCTAATAGCCCCTTCCATCCCATCATTTCCTCCTATAAGTAAAATGTGACCATTATCGCCCTTGTGGCTTGTTTGCTTTCTATCTGATAGAACATCGCTGACTTCTTTTTCAGAAACTACTTTAATTAATGGCTTATGTTCAGCATAAAAAAATTGATCGATATCCAAATCTGAAAAATAAATAGTTCCAGTGCAATTGGGCCCACTATCAAGATAAAGTCCCGATTTTTTCCCCACATACGTTGTGGTGATATTCGCTGATACTGCCCTGCCAAATATCTTTCCTGTCTCTCCGCATAGACCTGAAGGAATATCAATGGATAAGACTTTGGACTTGGACTCATTGATAAACTCAATCGCCTCTTTGTAAGGAGATTCTACGTCTCTGTTTAATCCAATTCCAAAAATTGCATCCACAATCCAATCGCTGGTCAGGCTAATATTTGGGGACCATCTTTCAATTATTCCACCTGCTTGTTTAAAGGTATCTCTGGCATTCTTTGCATCATTCTTGAGTATATCTTCTGATTCTATCGTAATAACTTTTGCAATCAGTCCTGATTCTATAGCCATTTTTGCCAATAAATATCCATCGCCAGCATTGTTTCCAGATCCACAAAATACTGTCAGTGAAGATGGGTTGCTATTCATTAAAGTTTCAAACGAATACTTAGCAGCCCTTTCCATAAGAATGAATCCATATCCAGGCTTGTTTTGAGCAATCGCATCTTTATCAATACTAGAAATAGTGCTTGAGCTAAAAACATATTTCTCGGCAAGTTTCATGCTTCTTATTATACTTGTCCTGATTGAAAATAATGCTTCATAAAAATGACTAACCTCAAGAAATTAAAGAATGACATCGGGAAATGGTCCCTAGAGCTGGGTTTTGATCAGATGGGTGTTTCGGGAATTGAGATAAAAGACGACGAGGATAGACTGATTCAATGGCTCAAGAATAATCATCATGGGTCTATGAAATATATGGAAAAACATGGAAAAAAAAGAGCCCGTCCTGATGAGCTTATAAATGGTGCTCTTAGAGTCATTTCATTAAGGATGACCTATCACTTTTTTGATAAAGAGCTCAGTGAAAGAAAATTAAACAATAGCTCCAATGCTTATATTGCAAATTATGCTCTTGGTAGAGACTATCACAAAACAATTAGATCAAAACTAAAGCATTTGATCACCCGGATCGGTGGGCACTCAAATATCAAAGAAAAGAATTACTTTGTTGATTCAGCACCTGTGCTGGAAAGAGCACTGGCAAGAAATGCTGGATTGGGCTGGATTGGTAAGAACACAAACCTGATTAATAAGAATGATGGTTCATGGTTTTTTATTGCAGAGATCATCACAGATATTGAGCTAGAGATAGATCAACCAGCCACTAATCATTGTGGAACTTGTCGAGAATGCATAGATGTTTGCCCAACATCTGCAATCATTGCACCGTATGAACTGGATGCAAGGAAATGCATCTCCTACTTAACAATAGAAAATAAAAATTCAATACCTGAAGAAATGAGAAAACCGATCGGTAATAGAATATTTGGGTGTGACGATTGTCAGATATTTTGTCCTTGGAATAAATTTGCAAAAAAACCTGTTATTGATGACTTTAAACCAAGAGATAGATTTGAAGATGCATGCTTAGAGTCATTATTTAAATGGAGCGAAGACGAATGGAATGAGAAAACCAGGGGTTCAGCGATCCGTAGAACGGGTTATCAAGGCTGGTTAAGAAACATCGCAGTTGCATTGGGAAACTCAAAAAAGGAACGATCAACGATCAATCTTCTAAAATCCAGAAAGGGTCAAGATGGTTCCATGGTTGATGAACATATTGATTGGGCGCTTGAACAACAGTTGTCTGATTAAGAGAACGCTGCTGCTGTGTTGTTGAAAAAGTGTTTCCCATACTTCACATTCTTTAATTCTGAGAAAAGCATCTCAAAGTGATCGTCATTGTGAATAGGGTCTATATTCTCAGCGTTCACAACTAAAAGAGGAGACTCTTCATAATAATAGAAATACTTTGCATACGAATCTGCAATCTTTTCAAGATAAGCAGCGTCTATAAGAAGATCTACAGACGGTGATCGCATCCTGATTCGTGACAGAAGAACCTCTACTGGTGCCTGAAGGTAAACGACTAAATCCGGAGAAGGATGGTTAACTTTTAATGAATCTTTCACCTTTCTGAACAAATCGCCTTCTTCGTGAGTGAGATTGATTTCAGTGAAAATATTGTCCTTATCAAAAATGAAATCGGTAATACTGATGCTTGTAAATAAGTCATCTTGGCTTATGTCATCGAGAAGTTTAGATCTCTGAAATAAAAATGAGAGCTCTGTTGGAAGTGCATTGGATCTTGGGTCCTTGTAAAAATTCTCAAGGAAAGGATTGGTCTCTGGTTGTTCTAAAATCAGCTTTCCATCCAAATGATTTGCCATCTTTTTTGCCAGGCTCGTTTTTCCTGATCCGACCGGGCCTTCAATCGCAATATATTTTGTTTCTGGACTGATTATGATTGGTTCTTCCATATTACTTATGCTAACAAAAATAAGTTTTAATAGTCTTAGAGTAAATCTTCCTGCTGTATGATTTCTTTTGGTGGTTTAATGCCAAAGTGTTCATAAGCTTTTCCAGAAGCCATTCTTCCTCTTGGTGTCCTGATCAAGAAACCACCTTGAATAAGAAATGGTTCTATAAGATCTTCAACCGTTCCTCTTTCCTCTCCAATTGCCGATGCAATGGCATCAATACCAACTGGCCCACCACCAAATTTTTCAATGATTGCCGTAAGAAACTTTCTATCCAGATAATCAAAACCATTTATGTCAACTTCCATTAGATTCATTGCGTCATTGACCAAGTCAGAATTGATCCGTCCATCGCTCTTTACTTCACAGTAGTCTCTCGCCCTCCTGAGGAGTCGATTGGCGATTCTTGGCGTTCCTCTTGATCGGGATGCAATCTGCTCAGCACCCTTTTGATCAATTTCTACACCTAATATTCCCGCCGATCGATTAACAATCTGGGTAATCTCATCAACATTATAAAAATCCAATCTCTGAGAAATCCCAAACCGATCTCTCAATGGAGAAGTGAGTAAGCCGGCTCTGGTCGTCGCTCCAATCATTGTAAATCTAGTTAAGTCTAGCTTTATAGATCTAGCAGATGGGCCTTCGCCAATAATAAGATCAAGCTGATAATCTTCTAAAGCTGGATACAAGATTTCTTCCACAACAGAACTTAAGCGATGAATTTCATCTACAAATAAGACATCTCTCTCTTCTAAATTAGTTAAGATTGCTGCTAAGTCTCCAGGTTTTTCTATGGCGGGGCCAGATGTATGTTTCAAATTCACACCAAGCTCATTTGAAATGACATGGGCAAGCGTGGTTTTACCGAGCCCTGGTGGTCCAAATATTAAGACGTGATCCATGGCCTCATTTCTTTTTTTTGCTGCTTCAATAAAAATGTTCATTTGATCCTTAACGGATTCTTGACCAATATATTCATCTAGAATTTGCGGTCTGAGCACTTGCTCCACAGACTCTTCACCATCTTGAGCTTCAGCAGTTATGATTTTATCTTCGTCCGTCATAGGTATTATTTATTGAGTGATTTCAATGCTTGGCGAATAAGCTCTTCAACAGTGAGTCCCTCACTCTCAATCTTATCAAGAATGGTTTTTGCATCTTTGGTTTTGTACCCCAAGTTAACGAGTGCATTAATTGCCTCTGCAACGGCACTGTTCTCATTATTCTGAGATAGGCTATTTTCATCACTTGAAATCTCAGAGACTTTATCTTTCATTTCAACTATGAGTCTCTCTGCTGTTTTCTTGCCTATACCAGGCAGATGGACGAGTGCATCAATGTCTTCGTTTACAACTGACTGAATGAAGCCATTCACATTGGTCCCTGACAAAATTGTGATGGCTAATTTTGCTCCAACTCCGCTGATTTTAATAAGCGCTCTAAAAAGTTTTCTTTCTTCATCTGTAGCAAAGCCATAAAGAGAGTGTTGATCCTCACGAACCACTAAATGAGTTAAGAGATAAGCCGATTCACCAACATTGGGTAGTTGAAAGCTAGTCGATAGAGGAACAGCTATCTCATAGCCTATTCCGTTGACCTCTAAAAGTATTGCAGATGGTGTCTTTTCTTTAATGAGACCTATTAGAGATCCGATCATTTGGTCGCCGCTTCAATCTTAGCTTTTACAGTCTGAGAGTGTGCGTGACAAACTGCCACTGCGAGGGCATCTGATTCATCCAACTTTAAAGTCGATTGCTTAATGGATAGTATTAATTTGACCATTTCCATGACTTGTTCTTTCTCTGCCTTTCCAGTTCCTACTGTAGATAGTTTAACCTCTCTTGGAGAATACTCGAAGATATTAATATCTGATTCAAAACTTGCACAAATTGCAGCAGCTCTCGCATGGCCCAGCTTCAATGCACTGCTGGCATTCTTATGAACAAAAACAGTTTCTATTGCCATCTGATCAGGATTATATTCCTTGAGTATTTCTGCAAGCGATTCGAAAATTATTTTGAGTCGATTATTGAATGAATCTTTCTTTGCATCAATAACGCCAGAAGCAACGTAAGCAGTTTTAGATCCATCGGAGTCAATAACTCCGTAACCTGTTTTTATCGAACCTGGATCTATACCGATTATTCTCATTTAGATATTGTCATTCAATCATTTATGGATGAAAGAATTTCATCTGAGAATTCTATGTTTGAATGCACCTTTTGCACATCATCCAAATCATCTAGTGTATCCAATAATTTAATCATGCTTTCAGCATGTTTTCGCTCAACAGACACCTCCGTTGATGCCTTCATAATCAGTTGGTTAATATCCACATCTATTCCTCCATCAACAATGGACTCCTTTACATCGATGAGATTTTGAGGGTCTGTCTCAATTTCAATGGATCCATCCTCATTTACCTCAATGTCCTCTGCTCCAGACTCAATAGCAAGTTCCATTAGACTGTCTGGGTCATCAGAATTATTGATTGATATGTATCCAATTTGCTCAAATAGGTAAGCAACTGAACCTTCAGTCCCTAAGTTGCCCCCATGCTTGGTCAAAGCATGTCTGACTTCAGCTACCGTTCTATTCCTATTGTCAGTCATGCACTCGATCAAAATTGCAACGCCACCTGGACCATACCCTTCATACAATACTTCCTCTAATACATTACCCTCATCGTCACCAGCGCCTTTCGCAATAGCTCTTTCAATATTGTCCTTTGGCATACTTTGGGATTTTGCATTGTCAACTGCTGCCCTCAACCTTGGATTCGATGAAACATCGGCACCTCCTATTCTCGCGGCAACTGTTATTTCTCTGATGAGTTTTGTAAAGAGCTTTCCTCTCTTTTTATCCTGCCTGCCCTTTCTATGCTGAATATTAGCCCACTTGCTGTGACCTGCCATTTTTTACCTCTTAAAAATGCTTCCAATTAAAAGTATACCAACTGGATTATCTTAACTAAAATGACAGAAGAAAACTTTGTTATTGTGACTGCATTAATGAAAATATATATTCCAAAAAAGCTGATTGCCGTTGTATTAATAATTGGCAATTCAATGCTCAATGCAGAAGACGTTACGAGTGAGCTTTTCGAGAAACTTGATAGGCCGTTGACTGAAATTGGTTTCAAACAAGATTCTGTTATCAGCAACGATGGGGTAGAAATCAATTACTTCGTTAGCGGATCAAATAAAGAAGCCTTGGTCTTTGTTCACGGCTTTAGTTGCAGTAGCAAATACTGGTTGGCTCAGCTTCAGCATTTCTCAAAACAACACACCGTTGTTGCGATCGATCTTGCCGGACATGGTGACTCAGGAACCAATCGAAAGATTTACAACATGGATGCATTTGGGAAAGATGTTGCATCGGTTGTGAATGATTTAGATCTTGAACGCGTTACCTTGATTGGACATTCCATGGGTGGGCCGGTGATTGTGGAAGCAGCGAATGAACTGGGCGATAAAGTGGATCTACTCATTGGTGTGGATACACTGCACGACATTACGGGGGAGCCAATTGGTAGGGTACCTGGGCTCATTGTCAACACCATGTTTAAGTTTTTCTATGAATCAATGACCGAAGACATCATCGCTGATTTCTTTATAGAGTCAACCGATGCCTCTCTTAAGAAATGGATCCGAGAAGATGCTCTAAAAGCGAACAAAGAAGCAGCACAGGGATCTCTTAATGCACTGCTCAGTATGAATTATCCTGAAAATCTAAATGCTCTATCAGTTCCAATAAAAGTCATCAATGCAAGGAATTTTCGAGAAACAATGCTCGATGATAACTTAGCAAGTTATAAAAATATTGAAATTGATTTCTTTGAAGATGTGGGTCATTTCATCATGATGGAGAAGCCATCTGAGTTCAATGAATGGCTTGAATTAAAAATATCCCAAAAGGATTAATCTAGATTGTTTATATAATCGATGCACTCAGAAGAAGAGACTACTTCGCCATATCTTCTAGAGATATCACGAAGGTTGTCATTATGAGGACGATCCTCAACATCACCAACACAGTCCTCAGGAACGAAGACTCTGTAGCCATGAGAGAAAGCATCAATGACAGTTGCCCTTATGCAACCACTGGTGACGCACCCAGTAATAATCACAGTGTCTACTCCTTTCTTGTGCAGAAAAGTGGTTAATGGTGTTAAAAAGAACATAGAGGGAGCATTCTTGCAAAAGTTAAAATCATAATCAGGGTCATATATCCGAGAATCCATTTCAGTACATGGGTGACCGTAATAGAACTCATCCCTAACGGCTTTAACTTTCCATAACGGCATATCTTCTAGACTATCGTATGCGGTATAACAGGAAGCGACTGGTATTTTTCTATTTCTAGCAATTTCCAGAAGCTCTGCAGTTTTATTCGTAGCTTTATCGACCATTGGCATATCACCATTTGGAAAGGATGGGTCTGTAAAAGCCAACTGAAAATCAACCACTAAAATTGCAGGATTTTTTCCAAATTCGATAGTTTCAGAGGAATATCCCTTATTTACATACTCTTCAGACATAGTTTTTAACCCCAATTATACTTTAGAAGTAATTTGAACAATAAATGAGTATAAATGCTATTAAATCGATCACAAATATAAAATTACACACTCCGATAGAATCAATTTGTAAAAGACTCAAAAATACATCCATTATTAATGTTTTTTATCATTTTATTAATATATGTAT
>Ga0066849_10000350_pt1 | contig 18227 bp, 19 predicted proteins | sample ETNtaG_9_FD_65492 | JGI IMG/M metagenome (GOLD analysis project Ga0066849, IMG submission 65492) | Marine microbial and viral communities from oxygen minimum zone, Eastern Pacific Ocean - ETNP201406SV69 | ecosystem: Environmental > Aquatic > Marine > Oceanic | place: Pacific Ocean: Eastern... | reverse complement strand
AACCTTTTTTAGCAACATTTATATAGCGCTTGCAAGCCAGTCAAAACTGCGCTGATGTAATTATATACATATTTATAAAATAATCTCTAAAATATTATATTAGTAGTAAAACTACAAAAAAATTACTTATTTAAGCTTTAAATATAGGTTTTTTAAAATTTATTGACAATCTTTATGAAATAATTTCAAATTCACTACATATTTAACAACTTATTAAACTATGGCTAAAAAATATGTAAATTTCAGAGTCGGTGGCTCACCCTACAAAGGGACTGATGACTATTCTGTCTGGACTAATGACTTGTTAGGTAAAATTATAGCTAGCAAGACCGTAATCCAACCAGGCAAATCTACAGTCGGCCATAGATTAAGTGATTCAGATGTTGTTTACTTAATAGTAAATGGTAGAGGAATGATGGAGGTTGTAGAGTATATGAATTCAATGGAAGGACATGGAACCGATCCAAGCGAAGGCATTGAACATCAAGATTCATTTTCATTAACTGCAGGTGATGTGATTCTAGTCCAATCAGGCGACTTTGTGAAAGTGGTAAATGAATCTGAGCATGACCAACTGACATACCTAAGAGTATTTGATAGAGAGGGCTGGAGAATTTAATATACTTAGGGCAAGCTTGATTCTATCTCTAATAGTTTAATGGCCTCATCAATAGAGTAAGTATTAGTTTTATTTTTACGCAAGTTCCTGATTGAAACTGTTTTAGCTGACATCTCATCTTTACCAATCACAGCCATTAGCGGGACTTTAGCGTTGCTATGCTCTCTGATCTTGTAACCAATTTTTTCATTTCTATTATCAAGTTCAATGCGTAAATCAATAGCATCAAATTTTTCTTTCAGGCCCATAGCATAATCATTAACCTCTTCTGTGACAGTTAAAATTGATAATTGAGTTGGAGCTAACCATAAAGGCAATTTACCAGAATAATTTTCAATCAAAATACCAATAAATCTCTCAAAAGAGCCTAGAATTGCTCGATGCATCATAACAGGTTGATGTTTGGTGCCATCTTCACCAATGTACTCAGCATCTAATCTATTGGGAAGATTAAAATCAGCCTGAAAAGTACCACACTGCCATTCACGCCCTATGGCATCAGTTAAAACAAAATCTAGTTTAGGGCCATAAAAAGCTCCATCACCAACTTCAACGGTGTATGGGATATCCAGTTTTTTAATTGCAGACTCTAATGCCGCCTCAGCCTTATCCCAGACCTCGTCTGAGCCAACTCTTGTTTCAGGTCTTGTAGATAATTTGATATCAAAAGACTCAAAACCAAGCTCAGTATAAATTTCAGATAATAAAGAGATGAAATCAGCTGTTTCACTTTCTATTTGATCTTCAGTACAAAAAATGTGGCCATCATCTTGAGTAAACCCACGAACTCTCATAAGACCATGCATGGTGCCTGAAGCTTCATATCTATGACATGATCCAAATTCTGCAAGTCTAACTGGAAGGTCTCTGTAAGATTTAAGACCTTGATTATAAACCTGTACATGACAAGGACAGTTCATTGGCTTAAGCGCATTAACTCTTTTCTCATTGGCATGTTCTTCATCAATTTCTGTGATGAACATATTTTCACGATACTTATCCCAGTGACCTGAAGCCTCCCAAAGTTTACGATCAACGACTAAGGGAGTATTAATTTCTTCATATCCATTAGCAATTTGCTTATTACGTATGTAGTTCTGTAAAGCTAAATATATAGACCAACCTTTTGCATGCCAAAAAACCATTCCAGGCGCCTCTTCTTGCAAATGAAACAAATCCATTTCTTTGGCAAGTTTTCGATGATCTCGCTTTTCAGCCTCCTCTAAAAGAGTTAAATATTTTTTAAGATCTTTTTCATTTTTCCACGCTGTGCCATATATTCGAGAGAGCATTTCATTTTTTGAATCTCCTTTCCAGTAAGCGCCAGCAGTCTTCGTGAGTTTAAATGCTCCAACTTTGTCTAAACTTGGTAAATGAGGGCCGCGACATAAATCTATAAAGCCCGTATCACCTTGATTGTAGAGTTGAAAATCATCTTTTTGCTCAGACTCCTCGATGATCTTAACCTTGTAATCCTCTTTGATGTCAGCAAAGTTCTTGATCGCCTCTTTCTTCGAATGAATCGTTTTGGTAATGTCAGATTTTTCGGCAACAATCTTCTGCATTTCCTTTTCAATTTTTGGTAAATCGTCTACAGAAACTCTCTTATCAGATAGAAAGTCATAGTAAAAACCATTTTCAATAGTTGGTCCGATGGCTAATTTAGCTTTTGGGTATAAATTTTTTATAGCACGTGCTAACACCTGAGCCGCAACTGTATGACGCATGATTTCTAAACCTTCATCTGAATCAATTGTAAAAATAGAGATATCCGCATCCTGACTAACAACATCACTAAGGTCTCTCTGCTCACCATTGACACTAAACGCAACAGCAGCTTTGGCTAGACTAGAGCCAATCATGTTCGCAATTTCAAGCCCGCTAATACCAGCAGGGGCCTGCTTCTGAGATCCGTCAGGGAGTGTAATTGTGATTTCTTTGCTCATGGTAATGGTCCTTGCGCCCTATTCTAATATTTTTATCTCGAAAGGTATATTTTCAGCAGCACTTTCTATTGAACACTCTTTAATTTAACATGAAGAAATATTTTAATTTAGAAGTTTAGGAGTCATTATGGCAGTAAGTGTTTTACTTAGCGGAACCTTAAAGGATGGGTTGGTTGATCAATTTTCAGGAATTTGCACTGAGGCATTTCATGTCACACGTGCATATGATGGTTGCCAAAATATCAATCTAACATTACATGTTGAAGATCCTCATAAGTTTGTCCTTACCGAGGTTTGGGATTCAAAAGAGCACTATGAAAAATATTTAGCTTTTAGAACAGAAGATGGAACTGTTGGTGCAATTGGTGAGATGTGTGTTGATGGGCCAAATATAGATATTTTTGATATAACAGAAGCTTAACCATAGCCTTCTTAGTTAAACGGATATAACAACTCCCTCCTAAGGAGTAGTTCTAGGTTCGATTCCTGGAGAGGGCACCAAAATTTAGGAAAAAAAATGTTAAAAAAAATACTAGGCCTGCTTACAATCATCTTATTGATTATGATCTTTATGTACAAGGATTTGTATACTCGAGTGACGGTTATTGGAACCCTTTTTTCAGGAGAAGAACAGTATGAAAATTTAAATAGGTTCTACAAATTCATTGATTCATCAACTTTGACGCCCTCTTCTACCCCTATAAATTTTAAATCCAGCAAAACTATATCTCTACCAATCAGCTTTAATTTTAATGATGTAGAAATTCAAACCGAGAACTTTCTCCAGCGAACAGACACCAGCGCCTTATTGATTCTTAAGAATGGAGAAATTCAATTTGAAAAATACTGGTTAACTGGTGGAGAAAATGTTCAGTGGATGTCTATGTCAGTTGCAAAAAGCTTTATTTCGGCTCTGATTGGCATAGCGATAAGAGATGGTCATATCAAGAATATAGAAGAAGCAATTTCAGATTATGTGCCTGAATTAAAAAATTCACCATATAACAATGTGCGTATAAAGGATGTATTGCAAATGTCTTCCGGCGCATCATGGGACGAGAATTACAGTGACCCTGAATCAGATATAAATCGATGGGCTAAAATTTTTGCCTTGGGCGGTTCATTCGATGAATTTATTCAAACCTTAAGTAATGACTTCGAGCCTGGAACAAGAAATCATTACAATTCGATGGATACTCAAGCTCTTGGCATGTTAGTTAATCGAGCTACAGGTAAATCAATTACAGACTACATGACTGAAATGCTCTGGCATCCAATGGGTGCTACAAATGAAGGTTATTGGCTGCTTGATTCTGAAGGCATGGAAATGGCATTTGCTGGACTAAATATTACTGCAAGAGATTATGCAAAATTTGGAGAGCTTTACCGTTTAGATGGCGAGTTAAATGGACAACAAATTGTTCCTAAATCTTGGGTAAAAGACTCGATCACTCCAGATGGACCACATCTAACTCCAGGGGATAATCCTCTTTCTGATTACCCCTTGGGATATGGCTATCAGTTGTGGATACCAGGAGGTGATGAAGGTGAATTCATGGCAATTGGAGTCTACAATCAGATGATTTATATTGCACCAGAATCGAGTATGGTGATTGTAAAATTATCCGCTAACAGCTCATATGGAACCGCTGAAGACACAGATATGGCGAGTGAGCTTGAAACAATTGAATTTTTTAGAGCTATTGCAAACAAAGATCTTTAAGTTGCTAGAAATATCATAAGTGATTCCGGGCAATCTCTTTATTCTGAATAAAGATTTACTATTTGATTGCCATCTTTAATATTTTTTATATTTTGAAAAAATAACTCAAATGCTCGCTCTAAAGATAGCAATGAATGAGCGGAATCATGAGCGGAAATAAAACAATTCTTGGCAGTCCAAAGTGAAGAATTAGTTTCTAGAGGTTCAACCTTAGTGGTATCTAAGGCAGCAGCAGCAATTTTTTCATCATTCAATGCATTAGCAAGATCTTGCTCATTAATTGCAGTACCTCTACCTACGTTAATTAACATGGCAGAGCTATTAAGTTTTTCTAGGATATCTGCATTGATAATATCTCTTGTTTGAGAGCTATCTGGTAATGAAAGTACTAAGTAATCAGTTAAAGGAAGTAATTCCTCAAACTGATCCAGCCCCAACACTTCATCAGCATGCTCATCATCTTGTGGATTGCGCCTGATCCCAGTTACCCTCATTCCAAATGCTTTGCCTAGCTTAGCCACCTGACTGCCAATGCCTCCATAGCCAAGTATCACTAGGGTTTTATTAGTAAGCTCGCCATCTCCTGCTATTGGAGCCCAGTTTTTGGATTGCTGATATTCAATATGATGATCAATTCTCTTGTTCCATCTTAAGATTTGCGAGAAAACATAATGGGCAATTGGAATCGCATAAACACTGCTTGCATTAGCAATATGAACATTTTCTATTTTTAAAACATCTTGAAGTATTGGTGCGTCCATTCCAGCAAAGCCGCTTTGAAGAAATTTCATTCGTTTAGCCAAACTTAATAAAGCATTATGAATTTTTGGATGATCTCTAGCCGCGAATAAAAACTGATAGCACATAAATAAAGCATCTGATTCTGGGATAGTCTCCCAGTCTGGGTCGTTAGAGTCTAAAGGATTAAGTGCAATAATTTCCATTGAAGGATCAAACGAAAGCAACTCAGATCTATACAACTTATCATTGTCTTTAGAAATAACAATTCTCATTATTCATCCTTAAGTAGGTATTTCATTATTTTTCCGGCAGCGTTTGTAGGTAATTCTCTCACAAACTCTATCTCTCTTGGAGCCTTGTAATTAGCCATATTATCTTTAGACCATTGCAGCAGAGACTCAGTATCTAAATCTTGATTGGGTTTTAAGACAACAAAAGCTTTGGCAACCTCACCCATTCTTTCATCTTCAATACCAATCACAGCTGCTTGAGAGATTGCTGGATGATCACACAAAATATTTTCTATTTCAGCTGGGTAAGCATTAAATCCACCCACAATAAACATGTCCTTACTTCTATCGGTTATTTTTATATAACCATTAGTATCAAGTATTCCAATATCTCCTGTGTTCAACCAACCATCACTATCTATGGCTTCTTGAGTAGCCTGAGGATTATTAAAATAGCCTTGAGTAATGTTATAACCCCTTACCAATATCTCCCCTGGCTCCCCAGCAGGTACCTCTATTTTATCTTGATTTACACATTTAACCTCAACACCGTCTATAGCACAGCCTGAAGTCGTTGCAATGGTCTCATAGTCATCATTAGGAGTACACATAGTAACAACACCAGTGCTTTCTGTGAGCCCATATGCAGTAATAACAGTTTCAAAACCTAGAGCTTCTTTCATATCCTTAATTAGCTGAACAGGAATAGAGGCAGCCCCAGTAACCCCCAGTCTTAATGAAGAAATATCCATGTTTTCTATTAATTCACTAGTTAAAATAGATTGATAGAGAGTCGGAGGGCCAGGAAGCATAGAAATTTTTTCTTTATTAATCGTCTTTATTATCTGATCTGCATCAAAGATTGGACATGGATAAGCGGTAACACCTCGCATAACAGCGGCTAGCCAGCCTGCCTTATAACCAAAAGTATGAAAAAACGGATTTACAATTAAATATCTATCATTCTCATTCAAACCAATATAAGTAGACCAATAATCAAATACTTTGATATTTTGTAAATGCGAGGATATAACACCTTTAGGTTTTCCAGTTGTGCCAGAAGTAAAAATAATATCTGCCATATCTGTTTCAATGACTTCGGGTAGTTGAACATCCAGAGTCTTGTCTTTAAGGGTTGAGAAAGGAATTTTTGAATTTGTTGTCTCTGTCTCGTCAAGTGGAATTTGATGTTTTAAATAAGGAAGATCCTCATTTTCTAGAAGTTTAAAATAGTCTGTTCCAAGAAAAGTTTTAACGCTGAATAAAATTTTAGATTCTGAATTATTTAAAATATACGCAGCTTCCCTCCCTTTCATTCTTGTGTTGATAGGTACTAAAACTCCGCCAACCTTATGAATTGCAATAGCTGCTAGAACCCATTCATTCATGTTGGGAGCCCAAATAGCTACCCTATCGCCTGGCAATATGTCTAGATCTATTAAGTGAGTGGCGATGTTTGTTGATAAATTATCTAGTTCTAAAAAAGATAGGGCTTCATGATCAGAAATTAAAGCGAGTTTAGACCCAAAGTTCTCAGCTTGAAGCTTAATCAAAGCAGGAATCGTAAATTTATTTAAGTCTTTCAATCTAATATCCTGGCCCAGCGATAGTCATATTTATAATACTTTAACCCAATGGATGACTCCGAAAATCTAACACCTGGAAGAGAAGAAATTTCTTCATACAATACTTTTGATAGCTTGGTGACATCTTCTGCAAGAACAAATGCCATAAGATCATGCCGACCGATAAGTGATGATACAAACCTAACTTCTTTCATCTTTGATAGAGCTTTTGCAACCGAATCTTTCGCTCGAGTTTCAACATCTAATCCAACAAAAGCAAGAGAAGGGTTTTCCATACGATTGATGTTGTTAATAACTGATATTTTAATTACTCTGTTTTTAATAAGTTTTTTAATTCTATTTCGAACTGTACCCTCGGTAACTCCAATAACTTTTGCCATTTGGTTATTGGACATTCTTGCGTCCGCGCCAAGCAACTGAATAATTTTTTTGTCTGTTTGATCAAGCTTCATTTGCAAACGGTGTCCAATCAGTTTCAAACTTGTATACATTAGAGGCTATTGCAGGTGCAATACTCTTAATGCCCACAATAGACGGCAGTGTTTCATCCAAAAAGACTTTGGTTTCATCTAAGCTTTGAGTGGCGCAAAGAATTTCTATATCTTGAATACCACTTACAACATTTACACTAAATACTTCTTTTTGCTGAGAGAGAATCTCGGCAACCTCCTCCAGCTTATCACCTTGAGCTCTTATGCCGATTGGAAGTAGGTGGTCATAACCACATTTTTCAAAATCTGCTATTGCTATGATTTTACAAAAACCTCCATCAATAATTTTTGCAAGTCGCTTACTAACGGTCACTTCATTTACAGATAGTTTTTCTGCAATAAATTTTGCTGGCGCACGACCGTCCCCCTCAAGAATTTGAAGAATCTTGTGATCAAGATCATCGAGTGAGAGTTTCACTTTTTCAATAAATTAATTTGGAAATTAAAATGCTCTTTTTTCCAAATCTAAGCCTGAAGGAATATCAGCTCTATTGACTAAGAATTGTCCGTACCATTTTCTTAATTTATGCAAAGGACCATCGCCATCACAAACTACTGGATCAGGAATATAAATTTTATTTTCCCAAATAGCTACATCTTGCCCAAAAGCAAAATTATTAGCATCAACATAGCCTTGAATAAAGGCAGTCTCATCTTCAGCAGGCATACCAGGAACTTTTTTAACCATGACCCCAAAATTAATAACAAAAGAGGTTAATGTTAAGGGTATATGACTGACTAATAGTCTACTTTCAACTTTTGCTCCATCATGAACAGCGCTCATATAAGTTGTCATATAGGCTGGGCCTTCATATCTAGCTTGAGAAAATAAATCCCTTCCTAGAATAGGGCTATCTGCTGTCATTTCTTGTGTGTAAGTATGATCTTTGGCTTCATTCCAAAACTCTTCAAATGGAGCTTGGTGAACTGGACCAAAATGGCCTTTATCAGCCATATTATCAATCAACTCTCTACAATTATTCTTTACCATGAAACTTGCCATACCATAGTCTGACCAATCATCTGAATAACACTCTTCTATTTTATCTGGAGTAAAGTCGGGACCTTGCTTCTCTACATCATGCCAAACCATAACCATCTGATTTATTTCTAACACTGGCCAAGAAGTATCTCCACCAACATCTACCGAAACAGAGCCGTCCTCACTTCTAGAAAGTAATATCTTATTGTTAAATCCAAAAATTGTTTTTGTTTCTCCAACCGGGAAATCTCTCTGATGACCCAAAACAAACCACCCTCTTGGAAACCTATCTGGTAAATCATTCATATCTATCCCCTATCTTCAATTAAACTTTTGTCCATCTGGGTCTGCTGGTTTTTGATCTCTATCAAACCAAACATAAATCATCCCATCATTTTCACTAACTTCCCATGAGCGAGTTATAGCCTTGGCAGGAATTTTTTTTGCGTAAGGGATTTGATCACATTGTCCGTCTCCTGCCCAACGCCATTCATGGAATGGGCATTGGATACTATTTTCATCAACCTCACCACAAGCCAAAGATGCTCCCATATGTTTGCAATATAAATCAAGACTCCTTAATACAGCGTCTTCTCCTCTCCAAACCACAATCTGAGTTGGGAAGTCATCAACCTGGATTGCTTTCTTTAAAGGTATGTCCTCACTTTTTGCAACCTTGTACCAACCAGACTCTAAAACACTGTCAGTAGGATCTTTTTGTTCTGGAAGCTCAGGTGCCATTAGCTCTTGATCAGTCAAAATATTCTCCCTGTCTTTTTATAACTAATAATAACTATTATATAAATACATCAAATAATCAATGAGTAAAAAGTGGATTTAATTTGTCGAATTTTGGTTAAATTCACCTATCACTTCCTCTGCTAAGATTAATTGCTCAATATTTTTTGAAGTAGGCACCAAAATTACATCTGTTGCGCCTACAGCTTTAATTGATAAAAGAAAATCTTTTAACTCATCTTGACTGCCTGAAAAACCTGCTGTTTTAGCTAAATCCTTGGCAAGATCATCACCCATCCATCCTAAATATCTTTCAAGATGAATTTTAATATTTGATCGAGCTGCCTTACCTAGCCCAAACCAGAAACTTGTTACCAATCTAGGGGTTTTATTTTTTTTCTTAAACGCATCATTAACTCGATTAAATGAATCTTTAATCTCTACAATATCCGCATTGAATGAAAATCCAGCTAAACCTCCAGCAAAATCAGCAGACATTTCCATCGCTTTGGGGCCTACTGCGCCTGCTAATATTTCTGGCCCATTCTTCGAAGCTGTTATTGGGCCAAAATTAGGGTGATACTTCTTTGACCAAACTGATTGCATAGTTTTAACGTGGTCAGAAAGCGTAGCCCACCTTCTATCAGACCATTTTGAACCTATAGCATTGTAGTCTTCTTCTCTGCCGCCAACCCCAACACCAAGGGTAAACCTACCTTCAGAGATCATATCAATGGTTGCAAACTGTTTAGCGCTCAGTATTGGATTATGCATTGTTAATACAGAGATAGTTGCGATAATCTCAACACGCTTAGTCCAGGCAGCGACTGCACTTAAAGTTGAAATAAATTCTGGATTAGGAAATAAAATTCTTTCTCCCAAGGCAATATGCGACCATGGGCCAGCATCTATTCGCAAGGTCCAATCCTCTAAATCTTGCCTGGATAAATCAGGTTCCATGACCGGGAGGGTCATGCCAATTTTCATGATTTAGATTTCTCTTTCAATAAATCTAAGGCTACATCTACAATCATATCTTCTTGACCGCCCACCATCTTTCTTTTTCCTAGTTCAACCAAGATTTCTCTGGTATCAAGATTATAAGTTTCTGCGGCTGATTCAGCATGCCTTAAAAATGAGGAGTAAACACCAGCATAGCCCAATGTTAATGTTTCTCTGTCTACTCTTACGGGCCTATCCTGCAAAGGGCGAACAAGCTCTTCAGCAGCATCCATCAATTTAAAGAGATCTGTACCATGCTCCCACCCCAACCTATCAATTGCTGCAATAAAAACTTCAAGAGGCGCATTTCCTGCTCCAGCCCCCATCCCCGCAAGACTTGCATCAACCCGATTTGCTCCATTTTCAACAGCAACAATTGAGTTAGCAACTCCCAAGGATAAATTATGATGAGCATGCATGCCTGTTTGAGTTTTAGAATCCAAAGTATCTTTAAAAGCTTTAAACCTATCTGCTACATCCTCCATGCTCAATGCACCACCCGAATCAACAACGTATACACATTCAGCTCCATAGGACTCCATTAATTTAGCCTGCTCTGCTAAGTTTGCTGGTGAAGTCATATGTGACATCATCAAAAAACCAATAGTATCCATCCCTAATTCTCTTGCAAACTCTATGTGCTGCTTTGAAACATCTGCCTCAGTACAATGAGTTGCAACTCTGACTGATCTAACCCCAAGATCCCATGCCCAATTAAGATCCTCTTTTACTGCAATTCCAGGCAAAATAAGAGTTGTAAGTTTTGCATGATTTAATTTCTCTGCAACTGCTCCAATCCACTCTTTATCTGTATGAGCTCCAAATCCATAATTAAAAGAAGACCCAGATAAACCATCTCCATGAGCGACCTCAATCGCATCAACCTTAGCGTCATCCAATGCCTTTGCAATCTCAATCACATGATCTAAACCATATTGGTGTCTGATTGCGTGCATACCATCTCTCAGGGTGACATCTTGTATATAGAGCTTATTCATGAGTTGAGTTTAATTAATTCTTGTGCGGTTCCCATAGCAGCAGAAGTCATAATATCTAAATTCCCTGCATAGGTTGGCAAATAATGTCCAGCGCCTTCAACCTCTAAGAAAATCGATGCTTTTAGACCTTCAAATTCACCATAACCAGGAATTGAACAGGGGTTATTAGAGCCAAATCTTTCAAATTGAACTTCTTGCTTTAAACGATATCCTGGCACATAAGATTGAACACGCTCTACCATTGCTTCAATGCTATCTTTTACCAACTGCTGATCAACCGGATCACACAAAGTAAAAACAGTATTTCGCATTAACAAAGGAGGCTCAGCAGGATTAAGCACTATGATTGCTTTAGCTCTGTCTGCCCCTCCAACTTTTTCAAGTCCAAGCTTAGTTGTTTGAGTAAATTCATCAATGTTAGCTCTTGTTCCTGGCCCAGCAGACTTTGAAGAAACAGATGCAACTATCTCAGCATACTTAACACTAGAAACTTGATTGACTGCTGCAACCATTGGGATGGTTGCTTGGCCACCGCAAGTCACCATGTTTACATTCTTTTCTTTTAAATGTTCGGTTAAATTTACAACTGGGACGCAATAAGGGCCTATTGCTGCCGGGGTAAGGTCTATCATCTGTTTACCATCATTGGTAATTAAATCATGATGGTTCTTATGAGCACCAGCAGATGTTGCATCAAAAAATATTTCAGTATCTAGATACTCATCCATTTCCATAAAGCCCTGCAAGCCAGATGATGAAATCGCAATATCATGAGATTTTGCCATTGCTAGGCCCTCAGACTCAGGGTCAATTCCAATTACTCCATTCAAAGATAAAGATTGAGAGGTTTTAATAATTTTTAACATCAGATCTGTGCCGATATTCCCAGATCCAATAATTGCACATTTGACTTTACTCATAATTAGATAAAATTAATCTCACAGGTTCCGACACCCTTAAGCTCTAATGAAAAACTATCGCCAGCTCTTGCTGGCTCAAGAGGGACTAGCGATCCAGATAAGATAAACTCACCTTTAAGTAATGGAATATCATACTCACCCAAAGTGTTAGCCAGCCATGCAACTGCTTCTGCTGGATGACCTTGTACGGCAGAACCAAAGCCTGATGACAAAAATTCCCCATTCTTGTGAACAATTACCTCCAACTCATCCATTGGAAACTTTTCAGGGGAAGATGATCCCTCTCCTAAAACAAAAATTCCACAAGATGCATTATCAGCAATGGTATCTTGAATTTTAATTTTCCAATCATCAATCCTTGAGTCAACAATTTCAAAACATGGAACAATTTTTTCAGTGGCCAGAATAACATCTTCCTTTGTAATTCCAGGTCCTTGAATATCTTCTTGTAAAATAAAAGCAATTTCAGCTTCTGCCCTGGGTTGAATCAAAAAATCTTCTATAGAAAAATTAGATCTATTTTTAACATGCATATCATCTGTTAAAAAACCAAAATCTGGTTGGTTGACTCCCAGCATCTCTTGAACAACTCGGCTTGTAACACCGATTTTCTTTCCAATAACCTTTTCACCTTGGTCTTCTCTTAAAGAAAGAAATTTGCGCGAAATTTGATAGGCATCGTTTATGTCTATTTCCTCGTATTTATTAGAAAGAGGCGAAATTGTTTCTTGATTTTTTAAAGCCAAGAAAAGTTCCGATGCTATCTCATTAATGGTATTTAAATTCATAGGTCAGGCTGATAAAAAATTAATACAGGCCTCATTAAAGATTTGCTCTTTCTCAATCATAACCCAATGCCCACATTGACTAAAAAGCATAATCTGGGCATTTGGACAGTTTTCACCAATCTTCATTGAGCCTGAGACAGGAATAAATTGATCATTAACCCCCCAAAAAGCAAGAATAGGATGTTTGATTTTAGGAAGATCTTTCTCCATGTTTGGAATTGCCATAGAAGCTAGAACTTGAGAATTCATTAATGGAAGAATTTCCATTCTATCTGCTACCATTTCATCTGTGATAATTGAGGGATCATAAGGAAAAAGAGACAGCAAGCCTTCTATTTTTTCTTGACTCATTTCACCTCCTAAAAAATCTGAAAGAAGCTTTTGTATGCCTGGCATTTTGTTATAAGTTTCTTGATCTTCAACTCCACCAGGAGCCATCAAAATTAATTTTTGCACCCTTTCAGAATGACTAAGAGCGAGACCCAAGGCCAATGCCCCACCAAGACTATTCCCAATCAATGAAAAGGACTTAATCTTCAAAGCATCAAGGAGTTGAAGGATTTTAGTATTAAAATAATCTAGTGAATAAATTTCATCCTCAGGTTTGCTTGAAAAACCATACCCAGGAAGATCTGGCAAAATTATCCTAAACCCAGCTTCCTTTAATGCAAAAAAATTATTTTTAAAGTTAGTATGTCCTGAAGCACCTGTCCCACTTCCATGCAACAAAACTACCACATCTCCATCTCCCTCATCATAATAATGAAACTTAAAGCCGTCCTCGACATCAATATGGGAGCCTTGCGGAATCATTGAATTAAATTCTGGTTAAAGTAATTGGCAGACCATCAATTGGTCTTGGTAAATGCACATGCATAAATTTTGGATTGTAGTTATCCCTTAGAGTGACCTTATAATTCTTTAACAACCTAAATAAATATAATTTTGCGTTCATCATCGCAAAATGCATTCCAATGCACTTATGCGCTCCTCCACCAAAGGGTATATAACTAAAACCATGATTTTTATGCTCAGCTCTTTCTGGGGAAAATCTCATGGGATCAAATGCATGAGGGTTGGACCACCATTCTTCCATTCTGTGCGTAAAAGGAGGGCTCAGCATTATGACGGTATTTGCTGGGATATCATATCCACCAACAGTAACATCTCTTGTGGTTCTTCTATTCAGGATCATTACAGAAGGATAAAATCTCAAGGTTTCTTGAAACACATATTCTGTTAAGGTCATTTCAGCCATATCATCAAACGTTGGCATCTCATTTCTAACTTCAAATAATTCATTTCTAACTTTTTCTTGCCACTCAGGATTTTTTCCTAAGTAATATAGAATATTAGTTAGAGCACTGGTCGTGGTATCAAATGCTGCAAATAACAAGAATGCAATGTGGCCATCAATATCGACATCTTCTAGATACTCTCCATCCTCATCTTGAGCATTGCAATACCTTGAGAACATATCTTTCCTATCAGTGCCTCTTCTTAAAGGAATGTTTGAAGTTAGAAAGTTTCTTAACTCTTGCCTAGCAGCCAGTGACTTCCTAAAAGGTGAAAATGGAAGATCATATGGAAAAGGTGTGATTAAACCCTTGTTGATTCTTTCAAAAGTATCATTGAGTTTTTGTGCCTCAGGGCTTCGCTCATCTAGCCCTAGAAAAACTTTGGCCGCTACATCCATTAATGTTTTCTGAATATTATCGTAAAAAATAAACTCTTCATTAACAGGCAAATCTTGGATGCGTCTTTCTTGAATAGGGTTCATCATCTCAACATATGTCTTCAATGCATCATTCTTAAACGCTGGTTGAGAAGCTCTTCGAGTTCTTTTATGTTTTTTATCATCACGGACCAACATACCCTCGGGATATAAGGTTCCCAATGAGCTGCCGTAACCACCTGCAGCACTAAAACTACCCTTTGGATCAAATAGAGCCGCTTCATTAAACTCAGGTCCAAGGCACATCAATACCCTTTGATTGCGAACCATATCTAAACGTGAAATAGGCCCGTATTTTTCATAGTGATAGTTACAATAACCAAGGGTGTCCTTAACAATCTCAATAGTCTTACCTAAATAAGGTAGTCCATACTCCCCTGGAAACATGGAAAGATCTCTGTTATCTGGGCCTAATTGTTCTATATATTGCATGGACTTATTTATTATGAATTTTTTGCAACTAATTTCCACCAATAATTAGGAAAAAATCTTCTTATCCTTGTGGCGTATACAGCTTCTTTTGATGGATAACAAATAATTTTATCAGTTAGTAAATCTTTTTCGATTTGATCGACCACTTCCTCTGGATCACAAAGCATACCTTTTTTTACTGCAGTATTAATCGCATCAGGTGCATCAGTCTCATCAACAAATCTCATTAAAGGAGTATCAGTTTGAGCTGGACAAACTACCATAACTCTAATATTTGTATCTTTAACCTCTTTAGCCAAGATTTCACCAAAAATATTTACGGCTGCTTTAGAAGCGCAATAAGCTGACATATTTTCGAGAGGACACATTCCTGCTATTGAACCAAAAAGTATTATTTGCCCAGTATTTTTTTCAAGCATTGATGGCAAAACATTGCTTACAATGTTTACAGTACCCTCATAATTAATTCTCATTAAATTATTTATTGAGGTTGAGTCTAAGTCTTGAATTCTAGCCATTGGCATTACTGCTCCTGCTTGAGTAACTCTATCAATTGAGCCTACTTCTGATTGGACTTGTTGGACCATGCTCTTGACGGCATTTGAATCAGATAAATCACATGGAAAAATAGAGATATTATTTGATTCTTGCTTAAGATCATTTAATCCTTCTTCGTTTACATCTACAGCTGCAACATGCACACCATCAGCTGCCAACCTTTTAGAAGAAATTCTGCCCATGCCACTTGCAGCTCCGGTAACCAATGCAACCTTTAGATCATTCATATCATTCTCTCTCTTAAATTCTTTATATGCTTAAATTATTCTATACCGACTTGTGGGAATTACCTCAATCTTTTTAAAATCTATAAATTTCTCACAACTTTCCATCATGATCTGAGCATGTTTTGCAAATTGCTCTGGTTTATTTTTAGCGTTATAGAAAACTTCTGGATCTGTCATAGCCTCTGATGGAAAGCACTCTTCGATAATCGCAATAAAGGAGGGAGATGCTTTCTGTAGGGGTCTAACGACCGTATTTTGCACATAAATAAAATTAGATTGAGTTTGAATGGCAATTTTTGTATGGAAGTTAGTCCAATGATCAAACCAATCAAATGCAGACATTGTTTCTGGCTTCTCCAAAAAAACCACCTGTGAAAACCCTTCTGATCTTGAGCCCAAAGGACTTTTTTCTGAGTTATCTAAAATAATTGATTCACTCACAACAAAGCCATGAACTTTGTTTGTAATTTTTTCCAAGAAACTTTCAAGTGTATCTGCTAAAAAGTAACTTTTAACTTTAATGAATATCACTGCATTTGGTGCAGGAGGATAGTTTGATTGTGCTAAAACATTTGCTGGTTCAACATCAGCATCAGCGATATTAATTTGTAATGCTGAAACTAACTCGGCAATATCTTTACTTAAATTATTAAGAAGCGCTTCTTTAAAAGTTTCTAAACTATCATCATCTTTTTTCCAAAGTTGATAGGCAAGCTTTTCCATCTATGATCTTTGAGATGATGCGGAGATAATCTCACCTGTCATGTATGAAGAAAGATCTGATGCAAGGAATAAAATAATGTTTGCTATTTCCCAGGGCTCAGCTCCCCTTCCGAAGGCTTCTTTTGATTCTAATTCAGCTATTAACTCATCTGAACTGGTCTTAGATAAATGCGGATTCATTGCAAGGCTTGGTGCTACTGCATTAATTCTGATTCCATAATCTACAGTTTCCAATGCAACACATCTTGTTAAAGCCATGACTCCAGCTTTTGCAGCTGCATAATGAGATTGACCTGCTTGCGCTCTCCAACCCAATACAGATGCATTGTTAACAATGACTCCTTGAGTGTCTTTCAGAACTGGAATTGCAGCTCTCATAATTTTCATGGCGCCATTGAGAGTAACCTCCATTACTAGATCCCAAGCATCATTGGTCATATCTTCCAATGCAGACTCTCCACCAAGCCCAGCATTATTAATCACACCATTTAAATTTGAGTAACAAGAAATAGCCTCGTTAAACATTGTTTCTATCTCTTCGTCTTTGGTAACATTGCAAAGACATCCATTTACTTCACCCATATCCAATTTGCGCAAACCATCTATTGCTTCATCTAGCCTGCCTTGATGAACATCAGAAATAAAAATATTCGCCCCTTCCTCAAGAAATCGCTTTGCGGTTGAAAAACCAATTCCAGACCCAGCAGCAGCAGTGATTAAGATATTCTTATCTTGAAAAAGATTTCTTCCCTCAGGGTATTTTGGATTCATTAAATTGTTCATGAGCAATTCTCTAAAATTGTAACGTTTGCCTGGCCCCCGCCTTCGCACATTGTTTGCAAACCGTATTTGATGTTATCTCTTTTCATATTATGAACCATGGTGGTCATCAACCTTGCGCCAGTTGCGCCAAGAGGATGCCCAAGAGCTATTGCTCCTCCGTTTACATTGATTTGATTCATTGGATAGTCCATTTCTTTCTGCCAGGCAATTGCAACTGATGCAAATGCTTCATTTATTTCAACTAGGCCAATATCATTTAATTTGATGCCTGACTTTTTCACTGCATACTCAGTTGCAGGCATGGGCGCGGTAAGCATCCAAATTGGGTCATCTGCTCTTACGCTGATGTGTGCTATGCGAGCTAAAGGAGTTAAATTATGCTCCTTAAGAATCTTTTCTGAAACTATTAAAATAGCTGAAGATGCATCAGCATTTTGTGAGGAAATTGCTGCTGTAATGTCATGCCCTTCAATCAGAGGATTCAAAGAGGCCATTTTTTCCAATGAAGTTTCTGCCCTTGGAGTCTCATCAATACTAAAGTCTCCCACCGATACAATTTCATCTTTAAACAAGCCTTTTTCTATTGCATTCATGGCTTTTTGATGACTTTGATATGCGTAGTTTTCCATATCTGATCTAGAAATATTCCATTTTTCTGCAATCATTTGAGCAGAATTAAACTGACTTACCTCCTTATTACCATATCGATTAACCCAGCCTTTAGATCCAGAGAATGGATCTGCAAAACCTAGTGCTTGTCCGGCGATCATTGCATAAGATATAGGAATCAAATTCATGTTTTGCACACCTCCTGCAATCACCACATCAGAAGTACCTGACATAATCGCTTGAGCAGCAAAATGAACCGCTTGTTGTGATGAACCGCATTGACGATCAACGGTTGTACCTGGGACATGCTCGGGCAAGCCGGCAGCTAACCAACAAGTTCTTGCAATATCACCTGCTTGAGGTCCAATCGTGTCAACACAACCAAAAATTACATCC
>Ga0066849_10000348_pt1 | contig 18279 bp, 9 predicted proteins | sample ETNtaG_9_FD_65492 | JGI IMG/M metagenome (GOLD analysis project Ga0066849, IMG submission 65492) | Marine microbial and viral communities from oxygen minimum zone, Eastern Pacific Ocean - ETNP201406SV69 | ecosystem: Environmental > Aquatic > Marine > Oceanic | place: Pacific Ocean: Eastern... | reverse complement strand
AGTTGATAATCCAATCTTCAATTAAATTTATGATCATGGAAACATTACTTTCACCATCTAAATTCCAATGGAAAATCGGGTATATCACTAATTGTCCAGGTCCATGCCATGTTATCCCACCCCCGCGGTCTATAGATGATCTAGCATAGTCATCAGGTACTGTGACTCCATCATTTCTAGCGCGTGGTCCAATAGTAACAACTTCTGGATGTTCTACCATAATAAGAGTGTCAGGAATTTTGTTTTCAATTCTTAATTTCTGCAATTTCTTCATTTCTTCAGAAATTATTTCATGACTTACGATTCCTGCTCTAATTACATCGAATCTTCGCATCACATCACATCTGATTACATAGAGTGTATTGCGTGCCCAAGGGTTTTGAGTACACCTTCATGGAATGCTTCACTCATTGTAGGGTGGGCATGGATAGTTCCTGCAATATCTTCTAGTAAAGCACCCATCTCTAGTGCTAGAACGAATGCACCTGAAAGTTCTGCGATGTGACTTCCTACTGCTTGAATCCCAAGAATTAGATGATCTTCTTTTCTTGCAACAACTCTTACAAATCCACCAGTTTTTTCTGCTTCAAGTGTTAGTGAGCGACCATTAGCTGCTAGGGGGAATTTACCTACGAGTATATTTTCTCCAGCCGCCTCAGCCTCATCTGGCGTCATTCCAACACTAACTATTTCGGGTTCTGTAAATACAATTGCAGGTATGGCAACTGGTTCGAAATCACGTCTTTTACCTGCGATAATTTCTGCAACCATCTCACCTTGAGCACTTGCTTTGTGGGCTAGAAGAGGTTCTCCAACTAGGTCACCAATTGCATAGATGCCACGCATATTGGTTTTACATTGTGAATCAATTGCCACAAATCTCCCTGATACGTCCATCTTGACTCCCATTTCTTCTAATCCCCAGCCTTGAATATTGGCCTTTCTTCCGACAGTTACTAGAACTTTGTCAAATGATTCTGATACGATTTCACCTTCTCCATTTTTCCAAGACAGATCTACTACCGAATCATTTACTTCTGCAGATTGAGCTAAACAATTCGTGTGCACTGTAACTTTGTTTTTCTTCAACCATCTTTCAAGTGGGCGCCTTATTTCACTATCAAAAATAGAAACTACCGTATCGAGTCCTTCGATGACTGTGATTTCAACTCCTAGTTTTCTAAGGGCGCAACCAAGTTCAAGGCCAATATAGCCTCCACCAATTATTGCTACTTTTTCAGGTAATTCATCAAGTTCTAGGGCTCCTGTTGATGAAAGGATAAATTTCTCATCGTAAGGCATGAAAGGTAATTCAATCGGTTGAGAACCAGTAGCGAGGATGACATTTTCTGTAGTGATGTGTGCGATTTTGTTACCCTCGGAATCTGTAACATTACAGGTTTTCCCATCCAAGAAAGAAGCCCAACCTTTGACTAATCTAGCACCATTGCCTTTGAGGAGTCCTTCAACACCTTTGTTGAGTTTGTCAACAATGACATTTTTCCAATCAACTAAAGCAGTCATATCAAGAGAAATGTCTCCCTCTACTTTCAGACCCATGTGGCCTGTTTGATGTGCTTTCAGTGCCTCAAATCTTTCTGATGCATGAATAATTGCTTTTGATGGTATACATCCACGTATCAAGCAGGTACCCCCTGCCCTGTCACCTTCAACAATTACTGTATCGAGTCCTAATTGAGCGGCTCTAATTGCAGCAACATATCCGCCAGGGCCCGCCCCAACAACCAAAACTTGGCAAGAAATTTGTTCCATACAATTTCACCTCAAAGAATCTGTGTTGGGTGCTCAAGCAAATATTTCAAACCTTGAACTAAAGCAGCACCATTGGCGCCATCAACAACACGATGATCCCAAGAAGAAGAAAGATTCATCATTCTTCTAATCGTGATTTTTCCATCCACTACAACAGGTCTTTCAATTGCTTTGTGTACTCCAAGAATACCTACTTCTGGAGTGTTGATAATAGGAGTGGCGCCTAAACCTCCATCCCTACCTAGGGAGGTTATTGTGAATGTTGAACCTGACAGATCTGATAAGGTGGCAGTTCCATCTCTAGCAGCACCGGCCACTCTTCGAAGTTCACTTCCAAGTTCCCAAATGTTTCTTGCTTCACAATTTTTTACCACTGGGACGTAAAGGCCACGGTCAGTAGTGGTTGCAATCCCAATATTTACCGCGTTGTGTAGCACAAGAACTTCTCTATCATCCTCATAATGCCCATTACAACCCTCATGTCCTTCCCTAAACAGTTTGACCAAAGCTTGCATTATGAAAGGCAAGTAAGTGAGTTTTGGTTGCCCTGCTGTTCGATTAGTATTCAGCCATTGGCGTAATGCTTCCAAATCTGTAACATCCACTTCTTCAAAGTATGAAAAGTGGGGAATTTTTGTGTATGATTCTGTCATTTGTTCTGCTATTTTTCTACGCAGGCCAATAATTGGAATTTCAGTGATGCCTTCTGCTGGCTCACCCGGATTAGAGAATCTGATTCCGCCGCTGGAATCTCCGGATTCATTGTGGGAATCCAAATCAGAATGACTGATTCTTCCAGCAGGTCCACTGCCAATTACTTGGCTAAGGTCGATGCCTTCATCTTTAGCTCGTTGCCTTACTGCTGGAGAAGCTAATGCCCGCCCTCCTTGCCCTGTGCCTCTTGTTGTTGGGGCACTGGGTTCTGATTTCACCACAGATGGCGGAGATGGGGTTGGAATTGGTTTAGGTTCAGGTTTTGGTGCTGGGGTCGTTTCAGCAGGTGTCTCTGGCTTTGAGGGTGAATCAGTACTTGCAGATGCATTACCATCACCTTCTACTTCGAATTCAATACACACAGCACCTACAGCAATGATCTCACCGGTATTTCCAACAGTAGACAACACTTTGCCAGAAACAGGACTTGGAATCGTAACTGTTGCTTTGTCAGTCATCACATCAATCAAAGCATCATCCTCAGAAACCGTATTGCCCGCCTCAACGTGCCATTGAACGACTTCGCCCTCAACAACTCCTTCTCCTATATCGGGCAATCTGAATGCATAAATTCCCATGTTTAATCCTCCAATGTTCTCTTGATTGCTTCCGAAATCCTTTGTGGATTAGGCAAATAATCCCATTCGGTGCTATGTGGGAAAGGCGTATCCCAACCAGTTACTCTTTCAATAGGGCTTTCGAGGTGATAGAAGCAGCGTTCTTGTACGCTAGCAGACATTTCAGCCCCAAAACCACTAGTTTTTGGCGCTTCGTGAACTATGACACAGCGCCCTGTTTTCTTTACTGAATTAACTACTGCATCACGATCCCAAGGAACCAATGTTTGCAAATCAATTAGGTCACATGAAACTCCTGAATTTTTAATTCCCTGCTCTGCAACATGAACCATTGCCCCCCAAGCAATTACCGTGCATTTATCTCCCTCCATAGTCAAATTAGCTTCTCCTAGGGGGATGCTATAATGTTCTTCAGGGACATCTGAATATTCGTGACCATTCCAAGTTGGGACATTATGAGGGTCCCCATAAAATGGCCCACGATAACAACGTTTAGGCTCAAAGAATACTACAGGGTCATTTGATTCAATAGCACTGATTAGTAATCCTTTGGCATTATATGGATTTGAGCAGTAAACGACTTTTATTCCAGGTGTATGGGTGAATTGTGCTTCAGGTGATTGAGAGTGGTGGTGTCCACCTTTGATGCCCCCTCCTGCTGGTGTCCTGATGGTAACAGGGGTAGAGAATTCGCCACCACTTCGGTGGCGTAGTTTTGCCATTTCGTTAACGATTTGATCGTAAGCAGGAAATATGTAGTCAGCAAATTGAATTTCCATTACTGGACGTAGACCATTCAAACCCATTCCAAATGCAATTGCCGCTATTCCACCTTCTGCCAATGGTGCATCAAAGACGCGATTAGAACCATGTTTTTCCTGCAACCCATCAGTGACGCGGAAAACGCCACCAAAATAACCAACATCTTCGCCAAAAATTACTACGTTTTGATTCATTTCAAGAAGATTATCAAGGGCGCTATTTAGTGATTGAATCATGTTCATTTCAGTCATTAAATCACCTCACTTCCCTAATTCCTCTCTCTGCTCTTGGATATGCCATGGGATATCTTCGTAAACTTCAGTGAAAATTGTGCTAGCAGGTGGCCAAGGTCCATTTGCTAGGTCGCCATGAGTTACTGCTTCTTTGTAAGAAGCGACGACTTCTTCGTCTAATCTTTGTTCTAGGGCTATATGCTGCTCATCACTCCATTCGCCAGTAGAAATAAGGTGGTTTTTTAGCCGTTCAATAGGGTCTCCACCAGGCCACTTCTCATGATCATTTGCTGGGCGGTAACGGCTAGCATCATCGCTACTACTGTGGTCACCTGCTCGATAAGTTAGTATTTCGATGTGGGTTGCTCCCATTCCTGCTGATGCTCGTTCTCTAGCCCATTTTGTGACAGAGTACAATGCTAAGAAATCATTTCCATCAACTCTGAATGAAGGTATTCCATAAGGTAGGGCTCTAGAGGCGAAATTTTCTCCACCAGAAGCAAAATTTCTGTGAGTTGATATTGCCCACTGGTTATTTACAACGCAAAGAATTACAGGTGGTTTGAAAATACTAGCAAAATTGACAGCGTAGTGGTAATCGCCTTCAGCACTAGCACCGTCACCAATCCAAGTAATTGTGGCTTGGTCATCTCCTTTGTAGGCGCTTGCCATGGCTACGCCTACAGCTTGTGAAAACTGTGTCCCAACTGGACTGGATACCGAAATGTAGTAACCATCTCGATAAGTATAGTGGACAGGCATTTGCCGACCTTTGACATTGTCTTCTACGTTACCAATGCAGTGATTAATCATACTAACCATGCTACGGCCACGTACAAATTGACAACCAGGCTGGCGATAGGTGGGGAACAGCCAATCGTGGTCCTGTAATGCCATTGTTTGTGATATTGCAATCGCTTCTTCGCCTAATGAACGCATGTAAAAAGAGAGCTTTCCAGTACGTTGCATTTTCATCATTCTGTCATCAAAAATTCTTAGGCGACACATATGTTCTAATCCAAGGCGTAGTTCATCAGCACTAAGGTTTGGATTCCATTCCCCGCTAGCAAATCCTTTGTCATCAAGAACTCTAACAAGTCCTTCAGCGTGTGGGGTGGTGTCTGAAGATGAACAGATTTTTGGGTCAGGTCGTACTAAATCCTCAGGAGTGAATTCCCAAGGTTCAAAATGAGATTGCTCACCAGGTCTTCGAGGTGCATCTGGGACAGTAAAACCATCCAGTTTACCGCCTTGCTCGCCCCCTGTCATGCTCTCTCCTCGTAGTGCTATGACTATGATGATTTTCATTAAGGCCCATCTTTAGATGGGCTGCTGGGCAAGTAGGTGTAAGCGGCTCCCTCAGTTGAGGGTGTGGCTACAGGCTCACCACCATTTGCTTCATTGAGGAGGGGGCCTGCACGGTAGGAAGAGCGAACCAGAGGTCCACTTGCTACGGCACTGAATCCAAGTTCTCTTGCAGAATTGTCCCATGCTGCGAATTGTTCAGGGGCTGGGAAGCGGTCGACAGATAGGTGCTTCCAAGATGGCTGCAGATATTGCCCTATGGTGATGATATCTACATCAGCATCTCGAAGTTGTTGCATTGTAGCATCAATCTCTTGATCAGTTTCCCCAATTCCTACCATCAAACTGCTTTTTGTAAGGATGTCAGGGCGTATTCGCTTTGCTTCTTTCAAGATGGTTAGTGACTGGGAGAAAGATGCTCTCGAATCACGCACATTTTTGTCTAGACGTGGCACACATTCCACATTATGTGCAAATACCGATAATGGGCTTTCGTACAATAGGTGTCCAAGGGCTTCCAAGTTTCCATCTAGGTCAGAACATAAGAATTCCAATTTTACTTCTGGGCATCTTTCCCGGACTGCCTGAATACATTTCTTGAAATGGTCAGCGCCACCATCGGAAAGGTCATCTCTGTTTACGACGGTAATAACGGCATGAGAAACACCCATCAATTTGACAGCTTCTGCTAGTTTTGCAGGTTCTTCAGTATCAAGTGGAGGAGGTGCCTTGATTGTGCCAACAGCGCAAAATCTACAAGATCTAGTACATTCTTGTCCCGCAATCATGAACGTTGCAGTGCCTCTGCCCCAGCAATCATGCACATTTGGGCACCTCGCCTCTTCACAGACAGTGTGTAATTTGTTTTCATGCACATTTGATTTAGTAAGGTTGAATCTAGATTGTGATTCTCCAACAGGCAATGACGTTCTAAACCATTTAGGGAGGCGTTTACGTTTTGCTTTACGTCGTTGTGAAGGAGTCAACTTTGTTTCTCCAATACAACCTTCCGTTGCCACTTCGGAGAATTTTGCTTGCGGTTGCTCGTCCACCATTCAACCTCCCCAATAGATGCGGGGGGCTGGAAGCAGTTAAGGCTTCGATTCAAATGTATGATTGTCAACGCGACAGTCTCAATAGAATAGAATAGTTCGGTTAGTTCGAAGGTGGCGTGATGGGTGTTGCATTGGTTACAGGTGGCGCCCGTAGGATTGGCGCTGAAATATGTCGCAATCTTGCTGCTTCAGGTCATTCTGTTATCATACATTACAACACATCTAAATTGGAATCAGAGGCTCTTGCAGAAGAGTTACAGAAGATTTCCAAAATAGCAACAATTCAAGCAGATTTAGGGGATCAAAATGAGTGCAATGATTTACTAGCCAAAGCAACCCAATTTTTTGGTCCAATTTCAATCTTAATTAACAATGCATCTTTCTTTGAATATGACAATTTAGAATCATTTAATGCCGACACATTCATGCGTTCTATAGAAGTAAATACGTTATCTCCATTGGTGCTAATAAAAGCCTTTGCTAGCCAAGTACCAGAGGGTGGTGGCTGCATCATAAATATGCTTGATCAGAAGTTGCATAACCCCAATCCCGATTACCTCTCTTATACTACTTCAAAAACAGCTATCGCTGGAATGACGGAATCTCTAGCAATAGGGCTCGCTCCAAGCATTCGAGTAAATGGTTTAGCCCCGGGTCTAACACTTCCTTCTCCTCATGCGCCTAATTCTAAATTTGAAGAGTTACACAATTCTACTCCACTGGCTAGAGGTTCAACTCCAGAAGATATTTCAGAAGCAGTACTATATTTGGTTGCAGCCAAAGCAGTTACTGGGCAGGTGCTTTTTGTTGATGGCGGTGAGAGATTAAGTCTGCGTGATTCCGATGTCCTTTTTGGTAGGGGTGAATGAAGTGGATAGCAGAGAAATTGAGAGAATATTGATGGAAAGGGTTGGATTTGCCCTTACTACGTTGCAACTTAGAGACTACATTGTCAATTTGGAAATAGGTGTGCTTGAGCAGGAACAGGGTGTTTCTCAGCGTATTCGATTTGATGTGGATGTATTTGTTGCAGGGGCATCTCAACCTGCTGAGGATGAAATAGACCGTGTTCTTGACTACGATTTTATTATGGCAGCAATATCCAATAAAATAGCGTCGGATCGTATCAATCTTCTTGAGTCATTAGTTGCTGACTTGTTAGATACATTGCTAGTTCCTGCAGAAGTTATTGCCTGTAGTGTTACAGCAACAAAACTTGATATCTATAGTGGTCAAAGTGAGATTGGTTGTCGCATGATGAAACTCAAAGACGGCCTTGTTGGTGATGAAAAATAATTGAAATGCGGGGGGTGGGATTTGAACCCACGAACCGCTTGGGACCGGAGCTTAAGTCCGGCGCCGTTGACCAGGCTTGGCAACCCCCGCACCCTCTCGCTCACGCACATACTCCATGAAGGTGGCGTTTTCAAATTGCCTTTCTTGTAGTTGATTAACAATGATGCATATTATGGACTCTCAACGGTGAACCCTTTAACGGTCCGTTGACACGGCGTAGCCGTGGAACTAACTTCATTCCCCCCCAAAGTTGCAAGGAAGGGAACAATAGCCTCGCTTTTTCTCTTTGTGGTGATGTTTTCTTCGCTTTTCGCATCTATCCCCGCCGGTCAAACGCATTACGAACTTCAAGAAGAATCACCAATTTTCCATACGGGCGAAATTCCAGTCAAACTATACAATATTTTCATCGATAAACGCAATTCCACTGCTGGTGGTGATGGCTACCTCACCACTAAGACTCCTAATGGGGATCAAAGCAATGAATCTGCATTATCAGAAACATTGGAATTTAGAACTAGAAACTTACTCAGCGATATGCCGGTAGGTGGAAGGGCATCAGGTAGTGGTAATTGGGAGATTCCAGTATCGATTTATCTCAGAGCAACAGCTGGCAGTCAAGGAAATACTGCTACTTACACTTTCACTTTGAGAATTGAAAATGAAGCCGGTAGTTCGGAAACAATTTCGACAACTCAAAAGGAACAAAGTGCTTGTTCTGACTTATTTGGTTGCGGTTGGAATCAAGAGATTGTTAGATTGGAGTGGATTGGTAATCAGTATAAAACAATCCCAAGTGGAGGCGCACTTACTCTATCAGTATCAGCAGAATCCTCCTGCGAGGGCCAAGGCGGGAGTCCTTTTGGTGGCGATAGGTGTGATGCAGAAGTGATGTGGGGTGATCCAACTGATTCTGATGATTACTCTGTGATGGAATTTTGGTCTAATGCCGCATCGGGTAGTGAGGCTAGATTATTCACAGAAGGTGCCCTTTGGACAGATCCTGAAACTTTGCAGTGGTACCCTAACGCTTTGCCTGATGATAGGTCAATGGAATTCAAAATCAATGTCATCAATGCTTTGGGTAGAGAGGACATCACTCAAGTAAGCGTCCAGTTACGTGCACCTGATGGAAGTTACCCTGTCGACCACACATTTGCTAATGCTGAGTTGAGCACCGACGACGGTGGCCTTGTTGGAAGTTTTATCTGGGCTTATCCTTCTGGTATCCAGTCAGGTGTTTACACACTCACCCTCTCAGTTTTAGATGTACAAGGGCCAAATCCTTTTGTCTTTGAACACGATGATGTCGTGGTTGAAAAGTATGGCGTGGATGTACGCAATGCTATGGATAGAAACACGGAATACATTGCTCCTGACCAAACTACTCCAATCAGCATGGTATTGCGGCATACCGGTGATGATGGCTCATCCATAGATGTCGAGTTGGCAGTCCAAACCAGTCTAGATTCTAGTTGGCTTGCACAATTTGATCGCCCCGAAGGATACACTATTTCTGATGGAGGAAATGAGTTGACTGCAATTCTAACATTACAGGCGCCCTCAGAGTTAGATAACGCTCCCCCTCGCCTTGATATCTCTGTTAGGGCTTACAACACAAGTGGGGCCGAGGTTCACTACACTACAATCCAAATCGAACTTGAGAAATTAGGAGTCTATTCTCCACCCATGCTTTCACTTTGGGATAGTGAACAGGAAAATCAGATTTACAATTCATCAAGACCTGAATCATTCGATGTTAATGTACCGCAATTTGTTGATGACTTAGGCCCACCTACTCCGTTTTACGTTGATTTGTTCAATACAGGTTTTGATTCGGATTCATTTAGGTTCGAAGTTACTGAAAAACCAAGAGGTACTGTCTATTACTTTGTTGACAACCAAACGGGCCAAATGATTAATCAAGATACCGAAGATGGTTTATGGCACACGCCAACAATGCCTCGTCACACAACTTACACATTGGCTCTTTACATCAATCCCTCTTCAGAGCCAGATGATCCAGATTATGGTTTGATGGAATTAGAATTTTCTAGTGCAGGAAATACGACCCTCTCAGCAATTGTCCAGTTCACTCCTCATCGCACAAATGGAATGCAAGCCGTAGTAGAATTCGATTGTGATGGTGCTGAAAATGGACTTGGCCATATTGAATCTGAGAACTGTCTTAATGATGATAGTGATGAATACATTGACCTTAGATTGAGGATTAAGGCAACTCAGACTTCAGGAGACCAATCTCTTGACAATTGGAGGATTGTCAATCCTGGCGATTATGAACGTAATGCTGAGGCAGAAGAGGGAAGATACACCCTTTGGGAATATATCATTACAGATTTGAATAATGACCCAATGCCACTATTTCAAACAACTTCTGGTGAATCTGTAGAATTTTGGTTGGAAATACATCTTACAAGCCAAGTATTGGCAGATAATCATACAATATATCTCAGAATAGAGGACGCCGATGATAATGACCCCGAATCACAGCGATTCTTTGATTTGCCAATTAGTATAGAGGTCGGGCAAGGTAATCCTGAACTGAAGATTGTTCAAGTATCAGCTAACCAACCAATGTTGCCTGGCGACACTACTGATTACACTATGAGATTGAAGAATGAAGGTAATACAGATATGCAAGTGGTTTTGAGTGCTGATTCACCTGACGGTTGGACCGCAATTGCTCAAAATCCTGATACTCAGTCATCCTTGGTTTTGGTCCCTGCATTTGATGAAATCACATTTACTCTACAAGTCACTTCAGCATCAAATTCTAGGCATGGCGACTTCCACACTATCACAGTTGTAGGGCAGCCTCAATCTTTCACTACAGGTTTCTCAGATGATTTCAATGCCGAAAGTGAGGTAGACATTCGAGTTGAGATAAATGAACCTGTTATGAGAATAACAAATGAACTAAGCAATATGAGAACTACTACAATGATGATGTTGGCAGGTTTTGTTATTCTGATTGTGGCCGCTATTGCAGGTCGCCGAAAACGTTCTGAATGGGATGAAGAAGAAGAGGATTACGAAGATGATTTTGATGAAGAGTTCGACCTGCCGGTGGCAGTAACTGACATCGAATCTTCCGAGCAGAAAGATGATGGCGAGGAAGCAGAGGAAGAAGATCCCCTCGATGACATTGAACTCGTAGATTGATTGCCATTCTTTTTATTTGAGGGTGGCTAACAAACTAATTTTGGGTTTTATTGCCATTAAGAGGGTTCAAAAACAATCAGCCATCGGAGTGGATACAAGGCTTGAGTTGGAAGCGTTGATGTTAGTGGCGGATCTTTACAGACTTTCATAGTACCTCAACAAGACCTAGGCATCAAGTCTGACCCCAGGAGGGGTTGCTAATTGGCGCAAAAAGAGGAAGAAACGAGAGTATTAATTGTGATTGACGGGCCCAATGTGGGGATGAGTCATTCGGCTAGTAAATGGCCTGCATCTGCTAAAGGGATTGCTGCTTCAGTGTTATATTATGCTGATTTAGGATATGAAGTACATGCCTTTGTACCTAGGCATTTTCTCAATGACAAGGGTGGTAAACGTGGTGTTGATGATGCTTCAGTTCTCCGTAATTTAAGAGAAAAGGGGTTGGTTGCTTCAGTACCTTCACAAGATCATGATGACGATTATTGGTTACAGTTTGCATGGCAGAAAGATGCCTATGTAGTGACAAATGACCGTATGAAAGACCATGTCGAAAAATACCCTGGGGATGACTCCGAAGCATTTTACAAATGGCGTGATGAAAGGGTTATTTCATACACTTTTGTTGGAGATGATTACTTTCCCAATCCAACTTTCACACTCCCTCCTCCCCCAGAAAAAAATGATGTAGTTGCAGAAGACATAACTAAGCCAGTTGCATCTAAAGTAGTTGGCAAAAGTGTCGCTCCAGAGAAGAAAAAGAAGAGTGCTGGTGCAAAACAAAAAACAAGCAATAATAATTCTACTCGTAGAATTAGGTCAGTATTCCGTCAAGTAGTGAGGGGCTTACTATCGAACAAATCCTTGAATTGCGGGGCTCTTGCTGCTGAAATCACTCCTTTGGTGAATACAAAATTAGCTCAAAATTATCCTAATAGAAAGGCTTTGATGGAGGCAATGAATATTCCCAAAAATGACCCATTCCATAAGCAACTGAAATCATTGATGCGCGATGAATTGGATATTGAATTCGATGATGGTAAACCAGTCAATGTCAAACTAGCTAAAACTAGGAAACAGAAAAGCAGAATGCCGTTAAAAAAATTCAAGAATTATTTAGGCCAGAATGACTTAGATAAATTCCGAATTTCCCCTAGTGAATTACCCCAAATTGTATCTGATAGTTTGCCTTTTTTTGCTGAGTTAGAATACCCAGCAAATTATGCTCAAGTGGGTCATCGTTTCAAAGACAAATTCGGCCAAAAAATCAACTCTATATTTACAGATATGGATAATTTGGTTAGATTTATGAACTTCAGATTTGAAATCCCATATGATGATATTGTACGTGATGGTTTTATGATTACGCGTTCAATTAGTGTAATGAAATCAAAGGGTAATAAGAGTCAAAATAAAGGCATTTTCCAGCGCATAAAATCCATGTTTTTTGGTGATGGTAATTAGTCGGATAAATTGTATCTAAGAGTTTCAAATCACATCAATTTTGGCTATGATATTAGCCAAACCCTCTCGCGCGTGTACGAACTGTGCTCCAACTGTATTAAGAATCAACGGACACGGTTACAATATGGGTTGAGACATGGCGATGCAAGGTCATTTGAATATCAATGCAGTTTCAAGGCTGCAGAACAAAATGCGAACGAAGGCGATTTTACTCGTCTCTATGTTGGTGCTAACTAGTTTAGCAGCTCTAGAATTTTCAGCTTGGGAGGCTGAGGCATCGACAGATCAAGATGGCGATGGTCTCACTTGCGGGATGGAGTTCCTGCTGCAGACGCAATGCCAAGATTGGGATTCTGATAATGATGGATTGCCAGATGGTTGGGAATGGCAATATGGTTTAGATCCCAACGATGGTTCATCCTTGACCGTCAATGGTGCATCCGGTGACCAAGATGGGGATTCAATGTCTAATATGCAAGAGTATTCTTACCTCACTCCAGTTTCTTGGGATAACCCTTCCACTCCGAACGTTTTAGACAATGGAGTTTGGTGGAATGGAACAGTTCCAGTAAGGAATTGGAACGAAGAGGGCGCTATGCAGGTGAACCAGCCTGCTTGTGGGGCCACGGGTGGCGATGGAAATGGCTCAACTGTAATTCTCTGTGATGAAGACCCGCCCGGTGATATCTGTAACGATGGTATTGATAATGATCGAGATGGTCTTGTTGATCAAGCTGATCCAAACAAAGACGGTGATCAAGTATGCGGTTCAGACGATGATGACGGTGACGGTGTTGCAGATGAGGATCCGGATGGTTGGGACACTGACGGCGATGGATTACCAGATGGTTGGGAAGTTGCTAATGGACTCAATGCCACTAGTAACTCAGGCATTGATGGAATGATGGGTGACCCAGACAACGATGGCTTGGTCAATGTTCAGGAGTATGTGAATCCTTCATGGACCACTGAAAACGGAGGGACTCCTTACTTCATCTCTGGTAACCCTCAGACACAACAGGCTACAGAAAACGACAATCCATGTAATCCACTTATGGGGTGTCTATCAAAGACTGCTTCAGTAGATCAGGACACTGATACAGACCCATGGGACAACGATTCCGATAACGACGGTTTGGAGGATGGCTGGGAGGCTTTGATGATTTTAACAGACCCTACTTCTTCTGATACAGATGGAGATGGGATTAGTGATGGAGTTGAAGCAAACACCTCTACTTACGGTAATCCACCACAACACAGTGACCCCCGTAACAATAACACTGATGGTGATCAATTTGATGATGGCGATGAGGACAAAAATGGGGACGGTCAAGTTGGTACTAACGAGACAGACCCCACACGTAGGGAAGATTCAGGGGATTTCGATAATGACGGTATTGATAATTGGATTGAAAACCTTTCATGTACATCTTGGGCAATTTATGACACCGATTCCGGCGGAGTTGGTGATGGAGATGAAATGAATCTTTCACATTCGACTGACCCATGTATTTCGATGGTTAATTACAACACCACACTTGATACTTCAACACTGCCAACTGGCTATAATCCTGGTTTACAAAGGCTCTATCTAACCAATGCTTCTGGATTTAATCCCTCTCCAATTGATTGGAGAACTCAAATTAGTGCTAAGGCATTTTACAATGATTCTTCTGGCACTTTGACCAATTTCACTTACACTGGCGTATTGAATGACATACTTCTTGGTGTCACCGTTGCTCCTCCTGCAAACACTGTGGAAGTGCTAACTATGAACGGTAGTTGGTGCCATTCTGAAGGCAGTAATGGTGGGACTTTGGGTACAATTCATGCTCACTGTGATGATGATTATGAAGATGATGACGGCGATGGCCTTGCTAATTGGGAGGAAACTCTCTCAATTTGGGGATGGTTCTCCATTTCTACTCTGTGGGATTCTGATGGTGATGGTCATAATGACCTCGATGAGATTTTGAATAATACAGATCCCATGGAACCTTGTGATAACATGCTTGATACTGATGGCGATTTACTCAATGATTACTTTGAGAATAATACCGGATGCGACTTGATGTATGTCCCAGGTATGGGTGCGGGGAATGGTTCAACTGATACTTACATCACAGATTATCTCGATACTGATACAGATAATGGTGGCGTACATGATTCACAAGAATATCTTGATGGCACAAACCCAGAAAATGACCCAACTGATGACTTGAATCCTGCTGATACTGATGGTGATGGTATCCCTGACTTAATTGAGAATCAAACAGGTACTGATTGGCGCAATCCAGACACTGATGGTGGCGGTATGACTGATTACGAAGAATGTCCACCGCAATTTTGGCAGGATTGCTCATTGAGTCAACAAAATCCTTGGGACCCCACTGACGACATCGATCCCAATGAAGTGGTGTTCTTTGCCAACAATACCTCCAGCACTGGTATTGGTGTTGACATTAATCAAATACATCGTTGGGGGGTTAGGACATATGATTCATACACTGGCGGTGCCTACGGACTAAACATCTCTTTGGTGTCTGAATTACAAATTTTCCCCACTCATACGAATACCTATCAAATGCCCAATAATACCTATTGGAACTCTTCTGAGACTTGGGACATGATGTTCCTCCAGCCAATTGCTTCGGGAGGCAATTTACCCCAGCCCGTCTATGCCACTGAATACATGATGTGGTCGGAATCTATCGCTGATTTCAATCTAACAAACCATACTGGAGACATTCGTATTTCTGCAGCTTCTGTGATGGGGATGATGGTTACTGCTCCTGAAGTATTCTATACTGATGCAGAATTGCAAAGTGGAGTGGAGTACCCATCTCCTTATGCTACTGATTTACCAGAATATTTCATGGATAGTTTAGCCATGGAATCCTCTGTAAGGAACATTACTTTTGGAGTCATTTCTGATGCCTCTGCAACTACTGTTTGGGATAAGGCGGAAGCAATTAGAAAATATCTTGCAGAAGAGGATACCAACACAACAGACCCCGATTTCAAGTTGAACTTTGATGGTTCAGGCGCACCTCCAATCGAAGATGTTGTCCGTTTCATTCTTGATGATGCTAGAGAAGGCTCTTGTTCTGAATATGTTATGATTTTTACTACGATGGCAAGAATTGCTGGGATACCAGCCCGCGTTGCTAACGGGTATAGTGGTGGCTTGTGGCATGGTACTGGATACATGGTCATGGGTTCCCACTGGAGTACTTGGTCTGAGATACATTTGGAAGATGGTTCAAGTGGATTAGATATGGGGTGGATACCAATTGATCCGTGCCCGCCTCCAGAGGAGGTACAATTCGTTAATGAATCAGTTACTCCTTTAACTTTCGATAGAGGAAACACAGCAGCTTCAATATTTGTAAATGGCACTCTACAGTTTTCCAACAATAGTACTGGTGCATCAAATGCTCTAGTGAATGCCTACTTAATTGAAGCAAATCAGTCGAACCCATTAAATCCCTCTGCATTGAATATGAACACTCTAATTCGAGGTGTTGCAACTGATAGTAATGGCAATTTTTCAATTAATGCGACATTTGGAATGTTGCCAGCACCTGGTTTTGCAACAATAGTAGTTGAGTCTAGGCAAGGAGGATATGTGCCCTATCATTCTCATGTTTATTCTGTGATAATTAATGTGACTGACGATGTTAATTTTACTCTGACAGGTCCAGAACCTGTTGGTTTACCAATAGTCGGTGCAGGTTCAACCACGACTATTTCAGGTACAATGTTATGGGATGCGATGCCACAGGATGACCCTTCATTGAAAGGTAATTTCACAGTTGAATTGACCTATTTTTCTAACGTTACAGGGGCAAACGTTACTCTACAGGCACCAGTGTGGGCTGGCGGTATATTCTCTTTCGATGTCAACCTTTCAGCACTTGAAACACCAGGTTTGAGAAATGCCACAATCTCGTTCGCAGGTTGGCATGAAGGTAATTTGCACCTTGGTGCAATCCCTGAATATCATGCGCGGCCTGGTTCGATGACCTTTGTGATGAATGTATCGGCTGCCCCCGATATGTCCGCAACCGTTGAAGGCCCAGGGGCAAATAATTCGTTATTAGAAATAAATGACAATATTTACGTTAATGGTACCGTGGTATCTCAAGGTTCCACGCCTACTCCAATGGATGGCTTTATCACATTATTTTTGCGTACTAACGGCTCAAACACAACTTACACGAATATCACAACGTGGCCAGTAACTAATGGAGTATTCAGCATTGTTTGGGCTATGAACGACTCGCTGGTACCCATAGGTCCAGGATACCTTGACGTGCAACTTTTGTTCGGGCAAGGGATTCCGGGCGCGACAGATCAAGACAACTTTGTTGGTTATGGATTAAGAAGTGAAGTGACTATGAGTTACAATCTACTTTCTGTCGAACGTGGACAACTAACTTCAGTGTTGATAGGGTTGGCAGACCATACTGGGGCCTCATCTTTAACTTTCAATGGCACATTCACCATGACTTTCGATGGTACTGTTGTTAATACTACCACTGACCCTGATACAGATTGGATTACTAGTGAATTCACACCAGCAGCTAATCTACCAGCAGGTGACTATTACTGGAATATCTCCTACGATGGTTATCTAAGTGGTAACGCTGGTAGCGAGTGGTACAAACCTGCATTTTCAAGCGGTTTATTGCTAGTAATGGGTACCGCTACTCTATCAATTAATTTGCAAGATGATTGGACCCACCTTGGCGGCACCACGGTTATCAGTGGTCTGCTTACTGATGATGTTTTAGGGACGCCAATCGTATGGAATACCTCAGATGTGATTTTCTCCATCGCCCTACCCGGTACAGGTCCTTCTGGGCCAAACGGTGAGCCACCTGCTCCAATCTTCATCCAAATAGGTAATGCGCCCTCGAATCAAACTAATGGGCAGTATTCAGTCACTGTTACTTTACCTAATTATCTACCTTCAGGGGCTTACAACCTAACATCAGTTCTTGACTTCGCAGCCTTTGGCGGTTCAGGTACAAATGTGTACTATACGATGAATAATCCGCCTGCAGCATTAATCGGAATAGAAAGTGAGTTGGTACTTAACAGCAATCTTTCCGCCGTAATAATAGAGGCAGGAAGTACTCTTTCCTACAACGTCACTGTTACTGATGTTGCTGATTCTTCTGCAGTTGCAGGGGAGACTGCTAATTTCACATGGGATTGGGGTGGAACTAATACTTCAATCGGCCAAGTGGTAACTGATTCTGATGGTATAGCAATTCTCAACTGGGTGGTGCCAAGTGCAATGGATCCAGGATACTATGATGTGCGAATTTGGATGGATAACGACACAACAGATCCACTAAATACTGGTTCAAATCGCTGGTGGGGCAATGAGACTTTCATGAACATTACAGTCCAAGTGCCATCTGATGTAATAATATTATCAGCGCCTGTTAATGTGACTGCAGGAGCGACTTTCCAACTACAAGGTAACATTAGTGATGCGAATGATCCAAGTAGGCCATTCGATGGTCCAATTTCAATTGAGGTCTTCTTCCTAGCTGATCCATCTGAAACATTAGTTGCAAGTCATCAGACTGATGCTAATGGCACATTCAATGTATCAGTCCCTACTGATCCTTTGAGTGATGGAGTTACCAGTGGAAACAAGACATTGGTGGTATCTGTATTGAATGGTACTAATCCATTTTATCTTACTGGTAGCGCTAGTACTGGGATTTTAGTGATAGGGGTAACTGATTTCGAAGTTCAAATTCCATTGATACCACAGGTGGTAACAAGAGGGGAGAATATTACATTCGGGGCCAATTTGGTAGAATCATCTGATACTACATTCAACGGTTTGCCCCGTGTTCTGAATTTCACACCTATTGCAGCACAGTTCCACGACACTTG
>Ga0066849_10000346_pt1 | contig 18353 bp, 13 predicted proteins | sample ETNtaG_9_FD_65492 | JGI IMG/M metagenome (GOLD analysis project Ga0066849, IMG submission 65492) | Marine microbial and viral communities from oxygen minimum zone, Eastern Pacific Ocean - ETNP201406SV69 | ecosystem: Environmental > Aquatic > Marine > Oceanic | place: Pacific Ocean: Eastern... | reverse complement strand
TGTAGTAATTGGGTATAAGAAGGAGGTTCTGCGTCTAAATTCTCCATATCTTCTTTCTTTTGAACACCAGGAATAATTGTAATATTGCGAGGTTTTGATTCATTATCTACATCAATATACAATCTAAGCGCCTTACCTAATTTATCCACAACTTCTCCTCCAGACATTCCTTTTTGCTTTAGAATTGAAGGGAGTAATTTTAATGTCAATCTACGTTGAGTTACATCAGTTTCAATATCTGCTATGTTTTTTGTAGTAGTTACTTCTAAACTTGCTGCCAATTTTTTGACTTTGTTCTCATTCGTTTTGTAATCTCCATCTAAATGTACGATCATAGTTGGAGTGTTTGGTTTCTTCCTAGCATCTACAATTTCTATAATTCTAGGTAAACCTTGAGTTACATTCACAGTTGCTACACCAGCATAGTGGAACGTACGCATTGTCATTTGCGTTCCTGGTTCTCCAAGTGATTGTGCAGTGATTATTCCTGCAGCCTCATAGGGGTCTATTTGTGACATTACAAATGCATCTTTAGCCATTTTAACCATATCTTTAGCCTGTTTAGCTGTGAGTTTCTTACGTCCACGTTTTACTAATGCATCTGATAAATCTGAAATTACTCTTGCAGTTAAAAATACTCCTTCGATACTTTCATTTGCTTTTTGAATAGCATTATAGAATTCTCCTTTCTCATATTCTTTAATGTCATCCATTTTTTCTTCGGATTTATATAAATCAAGATCTCTCTTAATCACTTTTTTACGTGAGGTTCTAGTAACCTTCCTTCGAACTACAGTTGTTTGTCCGCCATCTATTCCTGAATCTCCTCTTTTGCCAGTAGCATAACTTGTTATCATTTCATGGATTTTTTCTGCTGTTTCCACTCCAGTTTCACAAATCTGTGCTATTTTTGCAGCATCTAGAATTTTTACATCATCCCATTTCCGGTCATCAGCAAGATTATGAGCATAATCTTCATCAATACCCATATCCATTAATTTTTTCTTTGTTGCACTCTTAACTACCATCAGAACTCACCTTCTCCTGTTGTTTCTAAATCAAATCCATCATCCAATAAGGACTCAAAGTCTTTATCTCCATGATCGGTATATGCAGCTTCATTTGTTAATTGACCAAAAGTACCCAATACAGTGTCTACGATAACATCAATATTTACTGGTTGACCATGTGCTGAACGACAAGGATCAATTCCATCCTCTCCATAACTAAATTGAATGATTCTATCTGCAGTATTTCTAACAGATCTTCTACTATCTGGTATTACTTTCAAATCATCCATAGCATTAATCAATCTTCTTTGCATATAACCTGACTTAGAAGTCCTAACCGCAGTATCAACAAGACTTTCTCTACCTGAAACTGATAACATAAAGAATTCTGTAGGCTCTAAACCATGTTTAAATGATGATGCTACAAATCCTTTAGCTTTGGCACCTCTTGAACCTCTAGGGAAATGAGAAAGTACTCTGTCTTTGTATCCTCTTTCTAATCTTTTACCACGTACTTTTGCTTGTCCTATTGAAGCAGCCATCATAGTAAGGTTGTCCATACTTCCTCTTGCACCAGATATTGCCATATTCACAGCAGAATTAAATCGGCCTGCCTTTAGCAATTCGTCCTTCGCAATATCTCCAGCTCTTTGTTTACCTTGATCTAATGCAATCATAATATCTTCTTCAAGAGTTTCTATAGGAGTTCTTCCAGGTCTTACTTCATATCCTTTACCGCTTTTTCCAAACTTCTTTAGGAATTGTTGAACCTCGTCACTTGCTTTAGCGTTTTCAGCGTTAATCATTGCTAAAGCTTCGTCAGGAAGATCTTCATCATCAATACCTGTAGTAAATCCTAATGATGTGCAAGCAGCAATTGATAATCTTGTGAAGTCATCTAAAAATTGTGCTCCTCTTTCTGAACCATTTGTTTGTACAATTGCATCTAATAATCTACCATCTTCAGCACCAATTGAACGTTTATCTAATGTTCCTGAAACTTTACCCTCATTAACTTCCACAGTGTCTTTTGACCTACTTGTAAATTGTATCTTTATGTTCTCAGGGATTAATATCCCTACAAGGTCATGTCCTCTAAATCCTTTAACTAATTCACCTTTGAATCCCTTCTTTGCAGCAGCATCAATTATTGCTCCTGTCTTAGAACACATATCGATCTCCTTAGGTAATTCACCAACCCATTTTACAGAACTTAAAATTTGTAGTGCATTTTCTCTACGAACACCCACGTCATCTCTGGAAAGCATGAATGCTCCTGAAATATGATCATGTATTCCTCCAATTACTGAACCACCATATCTTGGGGAAAGTATGTGTTCTTGTACTCTCATCAATATTTTAGCCTCAGCTCTTGCTTCTTCTCCTTGAATAACATGAAGGTTCATTTCATCTCCATCATAATCTGCATTATATGGAGTACATACAGCCAAATTAAACCTAAATGTATGTCCTTTCATAACACGAACTTCGTGAACCATCATTGACATTCTATGCAAAGAAGGTTGTCTATTGAATATAGACACATCTCCATCAATCAAGTGTCTTTCTACAACTTGCCCTTCTTTTGGATTTCCATCAGAATCTATTGTTTCCAATCTGTCAAATAAACGTGTTCTTTCTTCATACTCATTTACTGGAGAGCCACAATGAGGACATTCTATCTCAAGATGTTCTGGATATCCCTCCTTCTGTACATCATGTTCCCTTTCCCATATCCATCTTTGTTGTAAGATGCCATCTGGGTTATCTTCTTTCAATGGTTTACCATTGTGGTCTATTCCTTCTAAATTTAACAATGTCTTTTCTAAATCAACAACAAATGTTTCTTCCACTGAACCATCCAAATTCTTTGTTGTTTGTTTCTTTACAACAAGACCTGGTAAAAAGTTAGGTGCAAACATAGCTTCATTTAAATCTGGACGCATACTATTCTCTGGTATACACTCAGGATTCAAACAACGGAATCCAGAATTAATAAATTTAGATCTATCTGTAATTCTTACACGTCTTCCATCTGGTCTTACAACATAGTTAACACCAGGATGTTTGTTAGGTCCTCTAAGAATCATTTGTCTCATTTGTTCACGGTTTCTACTATTAACCCGAATAGGAACTGATAATTCCATCGCAACTTTCTCTGGTACACCGACCTCGTTTATTCCTAAATAAGGATCAGGAGAAATTACAGAACGTGCACAAAAGTTAACACGCTTACCTGAAAGATTACTTCTAAATCTACCTTCTTTACCCTTTAAACGTTGAGTAAGTGTCTTCAAAGGCCTACCTGAACGGTGTCTTGCAGGCGGTATTCCACTAGTTTGATTATCAAAATAAGTTGTTATATGGTATTGTAATAATTCCCATAGATCTTCAACAATTAATTGAGGTGCTCCAGAATCACGGTTTTCTCTTAGTCTTTGATTAATTCTTAATACATCAACTAATTTGTGAGTTAAATCATCTTCACTTCTATCTCCACTATCTAGCGTAATTGATGGTCTTACTGTAATCGGTGGCACAGGCAATACACGAAGTACTGTCCATTCCGGACGATTTGCTGTATCCATACCAATAAAGATTAGATCCTCATTAGGTATTAGAGTAAGCCATTCACGAATATCTCTCGGATTTAATTTACGTTCTGATTTCGCGCCTGTTTTCGTTTCGAATCGTTCCTTAAACGTTGAAGGTTTATCTATCATAATCTTTCCTTGTTCTGATTGACAGTGCATACAGATACTTGCTTTTTTACCAGAACAAACCTTTTCAATCATCTTAATAACTTTAGCAAATTCAGAAGAACCTACACCATGTTTTAACATGATATCATTTACTCTATCTCTCCAATAATCTTGTTCTGATAAAGCAGGATTAGATGGGTGTGTTTCTTTCTTCTCATGAAGTAAAACTCTTCCACAAGTATTACAAGTAGATTTTAATGCAGTCTTAATGTTATTAATAAATCCAATATGAATTACTGGTAATTCTAAAAGAATGTGTCCAAAATGCCCAGGTGATGTATCATACTTACAATTATCAGTAGGACAAATCATATTTGGCTCTATTACCCCCATTCTAGGATCCATTAAACCTTGCTTAAAAGCACGTCCATCATCCCTATATGTGTCAGCTGTTTTAACTTCTACAGCACTCATTCTTCTAATCTCTTGTGGATCCATCAAAGTAAATCCAATACTTCCAATCCTCTTAGGTATCATTGATTGTGGGTTTCTGCTCATTTTCGGTCCTCCAGTTTGAGTCTCATAGCCACTCCTAGTGACTTCATTTCATCAAGTAATAATTTAAACGCATATGATGTTTGAACTTTGTATACTTCTGCACCCTCTCCATGAATTGGGCTAACATAAGTACGCTTTTTCGGATCATACCAAGCAATATGTCCGCTTTGTCCACAAACAAACATCTCAATACCATCACTCTCGTCTAATAAACGATCTTTGATTACCATTGATGCTCCGTGAGCAATTAAACAATCACGCTCCATTTCACCAAATCTTAAACCACCTTGTCTTGCTCTACCTTCAGTAGGTTGTCTAGTAAGAATTTGTACTCTTCCCCTACTTCTTGCATGTATTTTACCGCTTACCATGTGGTGTAGTTTTTGATAATAAATTACCCCTACAAAAATATCTACTGGATATATTTCACCAGTTTCTCCATTATACATTGTTTCTCTACCTGAATGATGGAATCCATTTTGCACTAATCCTTCCCTAAGTGATGATTCTTTTTCACCTACAAAGGCTGTACCGTCAATAAAGCGGCCTTCCATTGCTCCAACTTTTCCTCCAATCATCTCCATTACATGCGCTACAGTCATCCTACTAGGAATCGCATGTGGATTAATAATCAAATCTGGGACTACACCATCTCTTGTAAATGGCATATCCTCAGGAGGTACTAATCTTCCAATAACTCCTTTTTGACCATGTCTACTTGCAAACTTATCTCCCACTTCTGGGATTTTGTTTGTTCTAACAACTGAACGAATTAATCTACCGCTCTCTAATGATTCTGTAACAAATACATTGGAAACATATCCTTTTTCACCATGTCTAATCAACATTGAAGACTCTCTTCTTTCATGAGCTTGTAAAAATCCACCTGTACCTGTTTCTTCAAGGAATCTAGGAGGACTTGTTTTTCCTACAATTACATCTCCGCCTTTTAATTCAACTTCAGGTACGGATAAACCATCGCCCTCTAAATGAGCATATGCATCTGGTTGCCTTAATCCCTTTACTTCAACAAGGCCTGATCCTGGTACTTCTATTTCTTCAAATTGTCCGCCAGGGTATCTTCTTCTTTCTGAATTATATGTTCTTAAAAATGTAGATCTTCCTAAACCTCTATCAACACTGCCCTTATTCATAATCACAGCATCTTGCATATTATATCCATGATGAGACATTACAGCAACTACGTAATTTTGACCACCTGGTCTTCTCAAGAATCTTGTTGATTCCATTGCCCTAGTTCCTACTAATGAATTCTGAGGATAATGCAACACATGAAGTCTTGTATCTGGCCTTAACAAGAAATTTGATGCTGGTAGACCTAAGCTTTGTTTAACCATAGCAGTACCACCAGTCACTCTTGGTGTAGAATTATGTTCAGGATATGGTATTAAACTTGCACATACCCCTAATATTAATTGAGGATCTATCTCAAGATGGGTGTAATCTGAATCTAATTCAAGTGTTCCTGCGTCATTTTCTTTAGTCCAAGTTAATGGGAATTCATGATTTTCTTCAACTACCTCGCCTGATGGATGTTTGATATCTACTGAGATTTTTGCAGTAGTAGCCCTATCCTCTCCAATATTTGTCCATCTGATATTTGTTTGAGATATTGGCATTCCAGAAATTGGAGAAAGTTGAGGAAGTATGAAAGGCCTAGATGCTATGAATTGATCTTCTTCTTCATCTGCATCTATCCATTCAACATATCCTCTACTAACTAAATCTTTGAATTCAAGTTCTCTACTAGATATTTTGCCAAGGATTTCGTTATTAACTTTCAATGAACCTCCATCAATTACTAAAAGAGGCCTTAAAATTCTACCTTTGTCTGTATTGATAAAAATATCTTTATTATCCATATCATGTCTAATTGATACTTCAGGTCGTATTCTACCTCTTCTTCTAGCATTTTTAAATTGATTAACCAATGATTTTGGCCTTTTATGTAATCCAAAAATATCTCCATCAACATGTATTCTTGAACCATCTGACCAATCTTCAGGCATAAATACATCCATTTCTTTTAATTGTAATTTTACATCTTCAACTGGAACATCTTCTGAAACATCAATCATTTGGGCTGCATTCTTTACCAATCCACAATTTTGACCTTCTGGTGTTTCATTCGGACATAATCTACCCCATTGTGTAGGATGTAAATCTCTTGCTTCAAAATGAGGTTGGCTTCTAACAAGTGGGCTTGTTACTCTCCTCATATGAGATAATGCCGAAAGGAATGTAGTCCTATCTAATAATTGGCTTACACCACTACGTCCACCAACCCAATTTCCAGTAGCAAGTGCATGCATAATTTTTGAAGTTAATACGTCAGGCCTTAAACAACTTGAAATCTTCAAATCTCTTTTACGATTATGATGACGTTCAAGTTGATATTTTAAATCTCTAGCTAATTGATTCATTGACACACGGAATAAATCTTCCATTAAATCTCCAGCTAATCTAACTCTCTTGTTAGCATAATGATCTTTATCATTAGGCTTACGGTTAGTAATTGCCATTTCTAAAACTTGTCGAACAATTCTACCAAGATAAATTGCTTTCTTCATTCTTGCTTCTTCTGAATCTCCTAAATGCGGCAATAATTCTCTATCTAATAATTGTTGAACTCTAGCTTCTCTGAACTCTCTTTGTTGTCCTGCTGCAAATTTCTTTTGTAACCAATCTAATGCAGATTCCATATCTTTTGATTGTCCATATTCTTCTTGATCATTTACTTCATTAATATTAGCAACAATATACTTGAATGTTTCATGAGGACCTGCGATTGCTCTAAAGATTTCTTGATCTTGTGTAATTCCTAATGCTCTCATCAATAATACGACTGGGATTGCTGTAGTACCCACTGTTGATATTTTTGCTAATAGCATTCCATCTCTACGTTTTTCTACTGTTAATGGCTTTCTAACACCATCTTTTTGTGAAAATATTTTTGCAACTTCTGTGTTTTTTGTATAACGAGTATTCAATTCTACTGTAACTCGATTAGGTGCAAGATCTTCAACAGAAATTAATGCTCTCTCTGTACCATTGATTATGAAATAACCTCCTGGATCAATAGGATCTTCTCCTGCTTTTTTCAATAAGGTGTTATAACGGTCTGCATCATCTTGAGTTTTTTGTGGTTCAAGAATTACATTTTCTTTAGTACCGACATTTGCTGATTTAAATACATGCCTTGGATGTACATTACATCTTTCTGAACGTACCATAATTGGCATGTTTCCAATTGTGATTCTTTTTTCAGCAGGCATTGCCTCACCGTCTTTGTAAATTGTACAATCCATTAAAATCGGACTTTGATAAGTTAATTTTCTTAGTCTACATTCTACAGGTGTTGCAGGGTGTTGAGCACCATTTGCTTCTTTTACAACTGGAGTATCTAAAACTATATTTTTAATCCTTACATAAATTTCTTGATCTATTACATCAAGTTTGATTATTCCCCCGTTTCCATCATCTGGTTTTTCATCAGTACCAATACGAATATTTCTTACAATTCTTTCCATTCTGCTTAATCTACCATCTCTTGCCGTAATACAATCATCAAAAGATGCAATTTGGTGATTTACTAAACTACGGTCTCTAAAATATGAATCTACTATTTCTTTCATCTTTTTCACTCCTTAACTTCCTTCCACTATCAATCTGTAAGCCACAGAAAGGCCTGCTGTGGGGCTTGGCCTAGTAACTTTGACTACTCTATTTGCTAACCATCCTGCAGGAAGGCCAGGGTGTTCTTTATCATCTTCAGCAGCACGCATTATTTCTTGCCTTTCTTCGGCTTCTTTTAATGCTTGAATTGCTGGATCGGTGATTAAAATTTTAGGTAACAATTCCTTTGCAAATCTTCTAGTACCATCAAATTCAATACGAACTAAACCCCAAGGTGCTAATTCCTCTTCTTCATCATCTATAGCAACTAACTGATGATGAGGTACAAGAACATGATTAAGTGGATTGAATTTAATTTCATGCTCTGGCATATCAATTAAATCAATTTCTTTCATACTTATTGTGATTTTTCGACTTTTGTTTCTTCGCCTGTTTGAACCAACTTCTTGTAAAACATTTAGCACAGTTTGTAGTTCTTCATCATCACGTGATAATCCACAAGCTTTTGCAATGTCATCACTTGACATTTGTTTAATAGCAGCCATGTTTCTGTCGGTTGCTAATTTATGTGCTAGTTCTTCTCGAACTCCTAGTTCAGTCAAGCGCTTCTTTGTAGCACTTTTTACGACCATCTTTTCCACCAAATACTCACGGAAACCAAGAGCCAGAAGCAAGAGGTGAGCGGGCCTGACGGGATTCGAACCCGCGGCCGACGGGTTAAAAGCCCGTCGCTCTACCTGACTAAGCTACAGGCCCAATTGGGATACATGGGCAGTGGTCCGACCTAGGGGGGGATTAAAAGGCTAACTATTGCTAGCAAAAAATAAGGGCACCAAAAACCAATCAAAAATGGGAGCAGTGTAGCAATATGAAATACACAGAAAAGGAGATAAAAAGGGCAAAATTAAGCCCTAAAACAATTACTTGGACATCACCCTTAAACAAAGAATATATTTTGAAAATACCAAATACCGTTTATCCTCCGAAAGAAGATACAAATTTACTTGCAGAGACTTTAGCAATTTTTGGTAATTCAAATAATAATAAAATGTTGGAAATCGGTTGTGGTTCCGGAGTAATTTCTATGTTTGCAGAAACTTGTGGATGGGACGTAATTGGATGCGATATCAATCCACTTGCAATTGCAACAAGTAGAGGCCTTGCAAAAAAATATGAAATTAAAAATATTGAATTTATAGAAGGCGGCGTTGAGCCTAAATCTGAACAATCTTCTCAAATTTTTAAAAAGGGGCCATTTGATCTAATAGTTTGGAATTTACCTTATCTAGAAACTCCCAAAGAAAATGAATTTTTGGGGCCATTGGAAGATGCAGCACTAGCAGACATTAGTAACGGTGAAAATGGAAATTTGCATGAATTACTTGTAAAAAAAATTGAAAGTGAAAAATGTTTGAATCATGGCGGCATAATTATCCTAATTCATAACGACATAGGAACGGGTAGAAAACTCACATCAGAATGTAGAAAACTTGGATGGGCTACTAGGTGCATTAATGAAAAAATCTTAGAGGATGGTGAAAGATTACTTGCAACCGCACTATGGAAGCCATGGGAATCAGTAAAAAAAATTAAATTAGAACAAATAGATTCTACAAATTCATATTCCCTAAATGAAAAACTATCCTTGGGCACACTAGTAAGTGCAAAAAATCAGATTAAAGGACGAGGGCAAAGAGAAAATGCATGGAAGCATTTCAAAGGTGGTTGGTGTGGAAGTTGGACTATTTCACTTGAAAATACTTCGGCTGCAATAATTCAAGCAAATGCAGGATTGGCAGTTTTAGAATCCATTGCGGCAATAAGTTCAGAAGAATTACCAACATTTGATTGTGTTTCTATGGCTAATTTTTCAAAAAAAGGGTTCTCCCTCAAATGGCCTAATGATTTATTATTCAATAGCAAAAAGTTTGCAGGGATCTTGTCTGAAGCTAAAACTCAAGGAAATGAAACGAGATGCGTAATTGGAATTGGTTGTAATTTGATTGATGATGAAAATATAATTGAAACAATGATTCCTGGAGCTACCTCTTTAGAACAATTTTTCTCCGAAGAAATAAATTCTGAAGAATGGGAGAAAATTTTACATGCTTCAATTGCATCTAGATTTGAAAAACACAACCTTATAAAAATGGATGAAGAAGAAAAAATATTGAATGAATGGTGGCTTTCAATGGAACAATTCAATAATACAAATGTAGCAACAATCAATTCTAATGATTACCATATAAATTCATTAAATACAGATGGGAGTATTGGCTTAATTTCTAGAAAATATGACTTGGATTCATTGAAAAAATGTGATGAAAGTTTCAATATCAATTGGAAAAAGGCATCATTTGATTAATTCTGCTTCGAGAATTTCTGAATCTGCAGGTTCATCGTTTAATATACCAAAATAAATACCATAACTTGTCAATCCAATACCTAAAATTAACATTAGTATATTAGTAAACAAATGCTCTGTGAAATTAGATCCAGATTTCACAACCATCAAGATGTAACCTATTATTAGACTTAAACCGAAAACCAAACCTACATCTGGCAACTTTACTTCTGGAGCACTTCCTCCTCCCATATTACTTCGAATCTGAATTCAATCATCAATCTGCCGCTGGAAATATTCATCTAATCTTAACCTTACTAACCTAATTTTTCCAGAAGAAGTTATAGAAAAGATGCTGTTTTCATTATTTCTCAGCTTCTCCTTCACTGGACCATATTCCCCTAATTTGATTTTAATAATGCATGATTTTCTATTATCTTCGTTAATATAATCAAATAATTTAACATTTTTTTGATGTATTAGATTTTGAATCGCCTCACTGACAGAATTGATTTTTGAATATTTTTCATTGAATACTAATCCAATCCATCTATGTTTGCCTCGTGCGGCTTTACCAATTTTTGGCATTATATCTATGCTTAAAGGGCGAGTATCTTAACTTGCCGACTTCCACGGGCATCACAATGGGAGATGTTGCTTCAACTAATGATTCTGAGGGGATGAAAATTACACTCAAAACAATATTGAAAGATTTATTGGCAAAAGAAAGACGTAGCCACATATTAACTATAGTAATACTCGCTCCAACTCTTTATGTACTTAGTCAAAAAAATATAATTACGCCAAATATAAGTGCGATAGCATTCTTATCTCTAATGGGTGGTTATTGTATTCTTGCATTAATGGGATTAAATGAAAACACGAGACAATTTATTGAAAAAAATGTAATAGCCTCAAAAGACACTAATCAATCAATAAAGAATGATTTTCAAAAAAATATAATTTCAACAATTAAAATTATTTCAATTCCGATGTTGATTTCTGGAATACTTTTTTTAATTCTTTCACAACTTTTAGGGGAAAACAGTGTTTTTTCTATGATTGGTGATTTTTTACCTGTTTTTCTTGCATCTTTGTTCATCTTTTGGAGTTTTTCGCAAGCAATATCCTATAAAAATTCTGTAGGTTTATGGATTGATGAAAAAATTAACCTCAATTCTGAAGAAGTAAATTATGATCTTAAGAAAAATTCAATAATTCAATTAAGTGTTGTAGGTGTTTCAATCACAATTATCTCTTCATTCATGCTAAGTTTTTTTGGAGATGAAAGTGGATTAAACAGCACCAAGGGAGTGCCAATTGTTGTACTTATTGCTCTATTATCTCAAGGTTTTATTTTATGGTATAGCAAAGATTCTAGAGCAGATTTAATGAAAAGAAAAGATGGGCAAAAAATTGATTTTTTATGGGGGATTGCATTACATTTATTTGCATCTTGGCACTTACTAAGTATCTATAGAAGGTTTGTTTCAACTGGTATCGACCCAGTCAACATCATTGAAGAAATTATCTTGATGATCTTTACAGTAGTTATGTCAATATGGAGTATTTCATCTAAAGGGATGTCAAAAAATTACAATTTATTTGTTTCTGAAAACGTTCTGTTTTGGGGCATAGCTTTTGGGTTTGGATACGCGGGCAGTGTAACGATGCTAGCGGTAGGGCTTAGTGGAGATATTACAAGCATATTTGCAATCGGTCATTTTGTTACCTGGGTGGCATTATTATCTATGCATAAACAATCATGTAAGGACATATTAACTTCAAGGCTATAATGTGTTTATAGGTAAACCACTTAGTACGGCAACAACTCTAACCATCCCTTCTAATTCTTCTGAAACTCTAGCCCCAAAAATAACCTGAGCATTTTCATCTAATCCTTTTGTGAATGCCTCAGCAACAACATCAACCTGGCCTAAGGTCATATCAAGCCCACCTTCTACTTGAATTAAACAACCAGTAGCCCCAGACATACTTACTCCTTCTAATGGTGATTTCATTGTTTTAGAGAATAAATCATCGGGATTATTTGGATCTCCTTGCGCCACAAACATAGTAGATCCTCCAGTTCTCGAAACTATTGATCTTAAATCCATTAAATCTAAATTAATTAAGCCAACTTTAGCCAATGTTTGTATTACTCCGGTAGCTAAATCTTCTATCCAACCACTATCTTTTTGCCAATCTAATCCTCTTTCTCTTGATCTTATGGCCAGCCTATCTAATGAAACTTGTACACAAACATCTGTAGCCTCCCTTAATTCTTCAAGTGCTTTTTTTGCAATTTTTCTACGCAAGTTTTGGCATTCAAATGGTGTTGCAGCGATTGCAATTGTCAAACATCCAGAACGTCTAGCTTGCCTTGCGAATTCTGCTGCTGCACCGGAACCACTTCCTCCTCCAAGGCCAACTAAGAGTACTACTAATTCTGCATCAGAAAGTACTTTTGAGGCTAATGGGGCATTTGCTAACATTCTTTGTTGGGCTAATGGAGTTAGTGCAGCGCAACCATCTATAGAACTTGAGTCTCCAAGCGATAATAAGTGGCCTTCTGCAGATTCATCAAGAGATCTTGAATCACCATCAATTAGTAATAAATCTGAAAGTTTTTTACATTTTTTGTGGGCGTTTTTTGCCCATGTACAACCAACACCTCCAATTCCACAAATCAATAATGAGTGGCTATCCAAAAAATCACATTCCATCAATATGTTGTATAACGTTCATATCTACGTCTTTCATTTCTAGCCCATTCATTTCCGGGTTCTAAATCCAATACTTGATTATAATATGAAATTGCTTTCTCATATTCAAGAAAATATTTCCCATAAAGAACTCCTAAATTATTCAAAACGGGAATGCATTTGGGTGACTTTTCTAACATCTCTAGCAATAATTTTTCAGCCCCATTCAGGTGCTGAGATTCAAGCATTTCTTCAGCCTTATCTAATTCCTCTAATTGCTCATCCGAAAGATTGTAAATATTCCGAAAATTACGCTCAGACATTGTAACCTCCTAACATCGATGGCCATTAGACCTTTGTGCGTATTTGACTAGAAAATCTTACACAAATACTCGCCATAAAATAGCAAGTGAACTAATAACGTTTATTGGGTCAAGATAAGTCGCCGCACCATAAGGTGAAGAGATGCTCTCTATAAACCGAAAATTATCCTGTTTTTTTCTGGTTTTTACACTATTATTTATCTCGGCACCAGTATCTTCATTCCCAGGAGGTATTGGATTAGATCAAACAGCAGGTGGAGGGCCTGAAAATGTAGCAAAAGATGGTTGTACATGCCATGGAACCTCTCCCAGTAATTCAATAACCGCACTAATTGACGATGTCCCATATGCATACATTCCTGGCGATTCATATACTCTAAGAGTTGAAGTAATTGGTGGACCGGATAAAGGAAGTGGAAATACTGGTGGTTTTTCAATGGCTGTTGATGCAGGAAATCTTGATGCAGCAGAAGGTTTTGAAGATCTTGTTCAAAATTATGAAGGTGATACTTCAACCTTAACTCATACCGAAGAGGGAGCGAAAGTAGAAAACCGTGCGTGGACAATTACATGGGTTGCACCTGAGGAAAATACGGGGAAAGTTACTTTTTGGATTTCATTAAATAGCGTAAATGGGGCTGATGGGAATTTAGGAGACATGTGGAACAGAGTGACATTCCATATTCCTGAAAGCACCGAGAATACTCCTGAAAAATTAATGAATTCTCATAGAACTATTTTTTCGGGTGATGGAGCTGTTGAACCGCCAGCAGCAGATGAAGGGCATGTGGATCTACACAACATGGGTGCTCCATTTAGAGCGCATTGGTTAGGAATACTCGGATTTGGTGCAGTAATCATAGTAATCCTCTTTTCAGGATTTATGCTTAGATATGGATTTAGTCATTCTTATACGGGTAGAACAAATTTACTACAATTAAGATATAAACATATGAGACGGGGGGACCAATAATGGCAACTGATTTACTAGAAAAATTACTACATGAGGTTTCTCTTGGAAAAATCAGTATTAAAGATGCAAAAAAAGCATTGGAGGGTGTTGATCTTGAAAAAGAGGATTTTCAAAGAGCTGTGGATCACGGTGTTTTCACTCAGGCTGAGCCTGGGACTGTAGTCAAAGCATCAATATCTCCATCAGGAGGTAGTGCTTTGGTTTCTTTACTATTTATTTGGGGTGTTTTTTGGGTAATCTATTGGACAGGAACTATGGCTTATGGATTAATGAACGGTTGGGACCAACAGCAATTATCATACCACCTTTTCTTAGCACTAAGTACAATAATCATTATGGGAATTGTATATCAAAAATGGGTTTTACCAGATTTAATAGTTGTAAAACATGAAAGGAATAAATTTACCCCTGAGCATTCAAAAAGAAAACATGAAAAAGATTGGCATGAATACAAAGTATAGGTGATAAAATGAGTAGAGATGTTGAACTAAAGATTCCAGGAAAAAATATATCTAAAAAGGAAATTCTTGGTTCTGTTATTGATCGAAGACAATTCATCAGATATGGTTTCAATACTGCTGCGGGAGTTCTTGCCGCTACTTTTGGAGTAATTGGTTTCGCATCGATTCTAATGCCAGGGGGTGGCGGTGGAGGAGGTGACCTTGCTGTAAAATACTGGGCAAAAGGAAGAGAAGATGATGCATGGTATGGCTCTAAACACCTACAAGAAATGAAACTAGAAGAATTCACAGGAGAGGCTTCAAAAAGTGTTTCTGGAATGGCTGGTGCTTCTGGAATTTGGAACGGAGTTCCAGTAAATGTAGTATATGTCCCTCATAATGAAAATAAATCAAAAGCATTAGAAAATAATGTTCCAAGATACCAATTTGGAGAAGGTGTTGATGCAACAGGAAAATATGTAGGACACTTTGAAGATTTGGCTGAAGATAATCCTCTTATCACTCCCAATGATGGAATTGTAATCTCTTTTGGAAGATGCCCTCACCTGTGTTGTATTCCTGGTTGGCAACTAGTCAGTAATAACTTCACAGAGGATAGTTGGGCACCAGGTGGTACAGAAGAAGGCGGAAATAAACTGTTTTGTATTTGCCATAGTAGTAGGTTTGATCCTACTGCTTTAGAAGTAAATGAAAATAGAAATAGAGCAACTGGGCAAACATTCCAATTTGCAGGAATAAAAAGAGTAGGAGGGCCAGCACCAGTGGGCATTCCTATAATTCCTGCAAACATTAATGCAGGAGTCATCGAAGGAGTTACTGAATTTGTAGACTGGTTAACATATTGTGATTGAGGTAGAATAAATGAATGCGATGTTTTGGGTACTTTGGGCTTTCATAGCAATTGTCTGTGTGTTAGTGGCTTTAACACTACGTAAAGAAAATGACCAAACACCTCGAAGAGAAATTCTTCGAGCAGTGGAATCTTCTGGAAAAATGGGTGTGGCTGAACGGTCATTCTTATGGGTATTCTCATGGCTTGATACGAGATTTAGATTACAAGATTATTGGGCGATGAGTAGAGACACGTTCTACACAATGCATAGGCAATTACCACTTACTCACGCTGAGAAATATAAATTAAAAATTATATGGTATTGGTATCCACTTTACTGCCTTGGAGGGATTTCATTCTTAGCCTTCATTATTCTCGTAATTACTGGAACGGTATTAGGCATTTACTATGTTCCTGGAGGAAACCTTGAACTTGATCCAACTCCAGCTTACGCTTCAATGGAATTCATAATGCTAGAATTACCGTTTGGCTATATTATCCGTTCAATACACCATTGGGCAACTCACTTCATGGTTGCTTCTGTATTCCTACATATGTGCAGAGTCTACTTTACAGGAGCATATAGAAACCCTCGAGAATTAAATTGGTTGATTGGTGTTGGACTTATGTTTTTCACTATCTTCTTTGGATATTCAGGATACTTATTACCTTGGGACGCTTTGGCTTTTGGTGCTGCTACAATTGGAATAAATATGGCTGCCGCTACACCTCTAGTTGGGCCTCAAGTTGCAACCTTGATGTTTGGAGGGACTTCTCTTTCTGGCGCAACTGTAACACGTATGTATTTCATACACGTTTTCATCTTACCTGTAGTTGTTACAACATTAATTATCGTACATTTATTCATAGTATGGGTACAAGGAATCGCGGAGCCACATTGAGGGAAAATTATGGGATTATTAGGTAATTTAGGTAGAGTTGCGGAAACCTACATGAATGAAAAAGAGAAATTACTTGATTCTGAAGATTCTGAAATAAGAAAACGGACATTTATGGGTCATTTATTATGGCCTCATGAAGTATTAAGAGATACTATAATACTATTAGCAGTTCTTGCAACTTTGTCATTTTATTCATACATCATTCCTCCTCCATTACATTCTGCTGCAGATCCAATCGCCCAAGCAGGTTTTGTTTTTCCTGATTGGTATGTATTATTCAGTTATGGATATTTAAGATGGGGTGAATATTTACCTCAAATTGATATTCCTATGGGGCCAATTGGAGATTTGTTTAATCAACCTGTTTATCCATTAAATGCAGGAGCATGGGGAATAATGCTTACTGGTTTGCCTGTAGGAATCCTTGCATTACCACCTATACTAGGAGGTACTGCAAAAAGAGGTGTTGAAGATCCTTGGTTTGCAACAGCAGGAGTTATTTATCTTGCTCATGTATGGTTCATAAGTGTGTTTTCAATCAATATTTTCCTAGATTTATATGGTAAAAATAGGACTGATTCTTGTGGTGTAGATCATGGAGAATTAATCTGTGGAGTTAGAGAACCGTGGGTTGCCGAAGTTTTCAATACGATTCCTTGGGTTCTTACCGGCATTTTAATTTGGATTCTAATCTATTTCGCTGCTAGATCCTTTTTAGTGAGTAGCATTGGTGCAAGAACTACTCCAACAGTTAGTAAAAACTTAATCGTTGGAGGGTTGGTTATTGCTTTATTAGTAAGCGTTTCAACTTTCGATTATTATGAAAGAGGTTTCTGGGAAGCAGGAGGCCTTGGAGCAATGGACGATATTGATACATTAGAAAAAATGTATGATCAGCCTCTTGACTATGTTATTGAACACGGTACTGATTGGGCAGAAGAAGGAGACATTATTACAACTAAAATGAGTGCACAATATAATAGTGCACTATATCAACCTACAAACCAGTATTTCATTGATTTTGTAGATGTGAATAATCATCAAAATTCTGATTTAAATATAAATAAGGCTGAAACTGAAGGATCTATTCTAGAAAGTTTTAGCAATTCTGAGAATCAGACTGAAGGAACCCTAACAATTACCAATATGGGGCTTGATAGCGTTCCATTGAAAATGAGCTGTAGTGCAAAAACTAGTGTAAGAAATGTAGGCACTGTAACTTCTTTATTTGTACTTTATCAAAATTCAGAAGAAGTTTTGAGTTCTGATTGTTCTTTGGATATAGAAGAATTTGTAACTCCTGGTGAATATACGTGGGAATTATCTGTTGACCCAGAAAATATTGATTCGGGTTCTCAAATATATACAAATTATACTGCTAGCCTCTCCGCATTTCAACCTATTTTAGTCTATAATGACGGTCATTCAATGGAAGGTCAATCTGTAGATTTATCCTTAGAAGGTGATGAATCATCATATGATATGCTGATGAATCCTGGTTACAAGAAAAATCCTAAGAGTCTAGATGCGAAATTGATTTATTCCTTGTTTATTCCCTGTATTACACTTGGTGCTCTTGCTTTTATTGTCCTTAGAGGAATGGCTAGAGGATATGAATATGAAATGAATAAATGCTATGGTTGTGATCTTTGTGATGATGCATGCCCTGTAAGATTATTTAATGCTGGAGATAAATTAAACATCATTTACAATACATGGAATAATGAAGATGATGGAGTTCCAATGTATACTTGTCTAACGTGTTCTGCCTGTACAAATGTATGTCCACAATTAGTTGATTATGATTCTTATGTAGACATTAGAAGATCTTTGACCGTAGGTACTCCTCCAGAAGCTGAAATTGCACATACAATCTTAAGGGCAGT
>Ga0066849_10000343_pt1 | contig 18367 bp, 27 predicted proteins | sample ETNtaG_9_FD_65492 | JGI IMG/M metagenome (GOLD analysis project Ga0066849, IMG submission 65492) | Marine microbial and viral communities from oxygen minimum zone, Eastern Pacific Ocean - ETNP201406SV69 | ecosystem: Environmental > Aquatic > Marine > Oceanic | place: Pacific Ocean: Eastern... | reverse complement strand
ATGGTTTGAGAAGAATGTACCCAGTGAAGACAATGAAGAAGGTCCCACAATACTATAACTTGATATAAATCCTAAGTTTTGGTATATTTTTTATATGAGTAATAATATACCACTGTTTAAAGTTTTTATGTCAGAAGAGGTACCAACTGAGGTTGGTAAAACACTAATGTCTGGATTTGTCGGTGAAGGACCAAAGGTTAAAGAATTTGAATCAAAACTAAAAGAGTTTATAGGTAATAAAAAACTAATAACACTAAACTCAGCTACATCATCACTACATTTATCACTTCACCTTATAAAGAAATCTATAGGAGAATGGCCAGGCCTTAAAGATGGTGACGAGGTCTTATCCTGTCCACTAACTTGTGCAGCTACAAATTGGCCTATATTAGCAAACAATTTAAACATAAAGTGGGTTGATGTTGACAGGAAAACTTGCAATATATCATTAGATGACCTAGAAAATAAACTATCACCAACAACAAAGGTTATTATGTTGGTACACTGGGGAGGCAATCCCGTAGACCTAGACAGGGTCGAAAAAATCAAACAGAAATGTTATGACTTGTATGGATTCAGACCAATGGTTATTGAAGACTGTGCTCATAGCTTTGGTTCTGAATATAAAGGTAAAAAGTTAGGCAACACAGGACACGATAATTTTGTGGTATATAGTTTCCAAGCAATAAAACACCTAACATGTGTTGACGGTGGATGCCTAATTCTACCAAACGAACATTATCAGAATAGAGGAAAATTACTAAGATGGTACGGTATTGACAGAACTAGTAATAGTAAAGATTTTAGGTGTGAGAGCGATGTGTCAGAATGGGGATTTAAGTTCCACATGAATGATGTTTCAGCCACAATAGGGTTAACAAACTTTAAACATATTAAAACAATAATTGGTAAACATATGGATAACGCTAACTACTATAACAACGAACTAAATGGTGTTGACGGTGTTAGATTATTGGATACAAACAATAATAATCCAGCGTACTGGATTTACACCATGAAGGTAGATAGACATAAAGATTTTATTAAAATGATGAAACATAAAGGTGTTAATGTTAGTAGAGTACACGAAAGGAATGATATACATAGCTGTGCATCAGACTATAGAATTAATTTACCAGAAATGGATAAAATCGTTAGAGAAATGATATCAATACCTGTCGGGTGGTGGTTAAGTAAAGAAGAAATAGAATATATAGTTAAGTGTATAAAAGAAGGGTGGTAAATAATAAAAGTATTTCGTGTATAGTAATAACTAATGGGTTAACTAATAGATTTCTTATTGAGAGGACCTTATCCAGCATTTTAACTACTACGGACAAAATAGATTGGGACGTAGAGATTATAGTGGTGGATAATAGCCTAAAACAAAACGTTAAAACAAAAGTCACAAATGAAAAGATAAAGGTTATAACCTCACTACCCAACCACCTACCCAAAGCTTTTAATTTAGGTGTAAAAACAGCCACAAAAAAATATATAGCCTTATTTCATGATGATTGTACTATTAACGATATGTTATGGGTTGAAAAAATGGTTAATAAACTAAGTGATTCAGTTTATATTGTTGGTGTTGAGGAACATACTAACGCTAAACCATATAAAAAGGTTATTAGTGGTAGGTACATTAAAGAAGTGCCACTTGTTATGGAAAAGAGTTGTTTTAATGAGATTGGCGGGTATGACGAAACCTACTATTGGGGATTTGAGGACGTTATGTTATGTAATAGTGTCTATAAACTAGGCAAAGAGGTCATTGTATTAGATATTGAACACACACATTTTAATGGACTATCAACAATGGCTATATTAACCAAAGATGGGTTAACAAAGGACTTGGAAACAACTATTGTTGGATTGACCGATGAGAGTGAGTTTAGACAACTAAAAAAAGAGGTGTTAGGGACCATAAAGGTTAATACAAGTAAGATATTAAATAATAGGTGGTTAAGGTGGGCTATGTCCGTAGTAACCCTATTTAAACCAATGGAAATGACCAGAGGATTAGGTACAAATCTAGGGTATTCAAAATGTTTTGAATATTGGGGGACATACGACATACCAACAGAAGTTATTGTTGGATTAATGCCTAAAACACGTAAAGATTTTGAGTTACTACTAACAGATATAAAATATGGTATGGACGGTGAACTATACTCTAAACTAAACAAACATAAAGGGCAGTTATTTATGGAATACTTTAAATAAATATAAGTTGATTCCCACAACAAATACCTTATATTTTAAATATGGACATAGAAACATTAGATAACCCATTCATAAAGGTTACCTGGGAGGACATCCCAGAGAATTTCACACAAGAAAAAATCAAAAGAGTTAGAAGCTACTTTAAGAGGAAGTACAACTCAAAGAACGTAACAGTATTAACAAAAGTTATTGACAGAAACAATTCTGACGATTTAGATATTGATATTGAACAGAATGTTATGGATACCGCTTATCAAAAGGATTTGATGGAACAATTTGTTAAAGTAAATGACATTAATGTTGATATAGGTTTATTGAAGAGGATGGACGACAAAGTAAATTCTAAATTAGCTGACGAAATGTCAATGAATACCAAATATAAGAGAGTGTTCGTTAGAAATATTAAATTCTCAAACTTCTTATCATTTGGTAATGATAACACACTTAATTTATCAGACCTTGGTGGAATAACAGTTATAGACTCTAACCCACCTAATTTTGGTGGTAAATCCGTATTAGCTGTTGACCTAATATTATTCCTATTTTTCAATAAAACAACAAAATCATCAAAAGCAGTAGAGATATTCAATAGATATCAGAAAGATAATGAGGTGTTAGTGCAGGGTGAGGTTGAGATTGATGGTGACAATTACATCATTATTAGAAAAATAATAAGAAAGAAGAAAAAGAGTGGTGATTGGACAGTAAGTACATCTTTAGAATTCCTACAGAAACTTGATGATGGAAGTTTAAAGAGTTTTACTGGTGAACAGAGACGTGAAACTGAAACCTTCATAAAAGAGTCTATTGGTACTATGAATGATTTCCTATTAACAGTATTAACAACATCTGGAAACCTAGAATCACTAATTGAATCAAAACCAACAGAGAGAGGTAATGTGTTAAGTAGGTTTATTGGGCTTGAAGTTTTAAAAGAGAAAGAAACAGTAGGCAAGAAGATGTACTCAGACTGGTCAAAGAAATTAATATCTAATGTATTCAATATAGAAGACTTAAAACATGAGGTTAAGGAATTAAATAAAGAAAAGAAGTTATTAGGGGTAACAATTAATAATGATGAGGATGAATTAACAACTATAACAACATCATTAAAAGTTAAAGGTAATGAAAGAGATAGGTTAACATCAGAGAAATACACAGATATTGACCCAGAAATAGAGAACACAAACCCAAGACTTGTAGGTGAACAAATTAATACATTAAGTTCTGAATTAAAGGTTAGTGAGAATAAATTAGAAGCTTATGGTGATAATGACGAACCTGAACAAGTTGATTTAAAATTATTAAGAGATTTGATTGATGAGAAAGACCAATTAACTATTAAAGATACGAGAAACAAAACAAACCTTAAGAATAGTAAAAAATCATTAAAAGGATTAGAGGAATCTGAGTTTTGTCCTGTTTGCAAACAAGCTTTAAAGGATGTTGACCATTCTAAAGAGATAAAAAGGTTAAAAAATGATATTGACCTGAAAAGCAAGGCATTAAGTGAAGACTCAACCGCTAAAGAACAACTTATTGGTAAAATTGAGGTTTTAGAAACTAAGAAGACTGTTTTCGATGAACACGAGAAAGAAATGTTAAAAAAAGAACGAATAATATTAGAAATAGAACAGAAAAAACTTAGTATTAATAAATTAGTATTAGAGTTAGAAAAATTTGAGGAGAATAAGGCAAAACTTAATAAGAATATAGAGTTAGAACGCAATATATTAACAGTTAAATCAGAAATAGATAGACTAGATAACACAAAAGACGGACTAGTTAGGTTAATAGAATCAAATAAATCAAGAATAAAAATAATTGATAGCACTGTTATTACAAATAACGATAGGATTGAAACCATTAAAAATGAGAATGACGTTGAAAAGGTTTTTAGAGCTTACTTAACAGTATACGGTAAAAACGGTATAATTAAAACAATCATGAAGAGTGTGGTACCAAAACTAAACAACGAACTATTGACATTGTTGTCTAACGTAACAACATTTAACTTAGAGATAAGGGTTAACGATAAAAATGAGGTTGAATTTTGGATGAAAGACCTTGAAACAGAAGTCGAGAAACTATTATCAACAGGAAGTGGTTATGAAAAGACAATGGCTTCATTAGCAATTAGAACGGTATTAACAAAGGTATCATGTTTACCAAGACCAAATGTAACGGTCTTTGATGAGGTGCTGGGGAAAGTGTCAAATGAGAATCTAGAAGAAGTAGAACTATTCTTTAATAGGATTAAGGAGTATTTTGAGAATATATTTTTAATAACACACAATCCTTTGGTTAGAGAATGGTCCGACAATATAATAACAGTTACAAAGAAAAATAACATCAGTAGTATTATCTAGATATTTATTAATATGGGTCAGAGAAAAAGGAAATACCTTATATTCATGTTCGGTGGTTGGGAGACTGTTGAAGCAAGTGGCAATATAATAAAGAATATCCGTGAGGTTATGCAGACCATTGTAAATGGTGAGGAATTAACCTTCGTTACAGGAAATAATATTGTTATTATGTGTATAAACTCAACAATGGGTTTTGATGAGGTAGAAAAGATTACACATGAATTTTTAACTGAGAAGGTAGATTCATTCTTCTTAATGCCAAAACCAAGGAAATTATCGTACAGATTAGATTATAACTTAGAAAATCATTTATTTGGTGATGGTAAAGTTAAGGGTGGAAACAGGTTAGACCCTAGATTAGTAGAGGAGTTATCCAAACAATTGAAGTCAATGGCTAACGATAGAATTAGTAAGATAATGGAGTCAATAAGAAAACCAATAGAGGTAAATGAAGATAGTGTAAAAACTTTAAAAGGTCCATTGACAATTGATAGGATATTAGATAAAATTATTGATAAGGGGGTTAATAGTCTTAGTGAGACAGAAAAGAAATTCCTAGACGAAAATAGTTAATATGAAATTAGACACATCAAAATACAAACTAACAATATATAGTGAGACAACATGCCCAACATGTGTAGAATTAAATTCATCACTAGAAGAACACTCAATACCATTTGAAAAGAAAGACATTACTAAGGGAACCGCAACTAGAGGACCTAGTATTGATAATAGATGGGACTTCTTAGATATAACAAAAGAGGTGTCACCTGACAAAGCTATGTTAGTACCGTTAATAGTGGTAGAAAGTGTTGAAGGTGAAAAAAAATATCATAGTGCTGGTTGGGACTTTGATGAGGTAAAGGAGTTTATGGAAATACTCAAACAATACTGTATTTAAAATACTTAAATTTTCTTGGTCATTTAAAATTAATTTACTACTTTTGTGTAAATAATAAAATATTATGACATTTTGTCAGTTATATTACTATGGTACGATAATTGTACTATATTAAAGTGAATATTAATTAATAAAAATAAATATATGAACAAGAATAACACATTTATCAACCAACAAGAAATTTCACATTACTTAAAAGACGTGAGAAAAGAAAAGGTTTTAACACCAGACAGAGAGAAGGTCCTAGCTAAGAAAATTCTTAGTGGAGACACGACAGAATCAGAACTAGACTCCATACATAAAGAATTATTGACAGGCAACCTAAGATTCGTAATTAGTGTAGCTAAGAACTACCAAGGACAAGGTATTGAGTTAGGCGATTTAATTGCTGAAGGTAATTTTGGATTATTAAAAGCTATTAAAAACTTTGATTGGTCAAAAGGCAATAGATTTATATCTTACGCTGTATGGTGGGTAAAACAATCTATATTGCAATCTTTGAATGAAAACGCTAGGACTATTAGATACCCAGTAAACGTAATACAAGCTTTACAAAAAGAGAAAAGAAAAGCCGAAAAAGAAATCAGTGAGTTCGACAGTAAGTTGGCCTTATTACCAACAACAATTAATTATGATAAACCAATTAACGAGGAGGGGGACACATTAATTAACATTTTAGAAAACGTAAACGCTGATAATCCAGAAGAAGCTTTTAAGGATGAGGTTAATCTTAAAAGTGAATTAACTAAATTAATGTCTATATTAGACGGAAGAGAACAAATGATTATTAGAGATTATCATGGTTTAAACGGAACACCTATGACATTACAAGAAATAGGTGATGAATTGGGGTTAACGAAAGAAAGGGTACGACAAATTAAAGAAAAAGCGTTAAGAAAGTTAAGAAATGAGAGCTATAATTTACTCGACTACCTAACTAACTAATATTTATACCATATAGACCATGGTATGAAAAAAAGATTATTCCCATTATTAATAGCGTTATCAGCTTTAGCCGTTTCAGGCTCAGCCGCATTCTATTCAGTTTTTGGACTAAGTAAACTATTTGCTGGAGCGAGTACACAAGTAATTATAATGGCAGGTAGTCTTGAATTTGCAAAATTAGTTGTTGCATCATTATTATATCAATACTGGGATACTATAAATAAAGTATTAAGGGCATATCTTGCAATTGCTTGTTTTGTTCTAATGTTAATAACATCTGGTGGTATATATGGATTCCTATCTGGAGCCTATCAATCAACAGCAACTCAATCTGAATTATTGGATAAGTCATTAATCATTCTTAACCAAAAACAAATTAGGTTTCAAGAAACGAAAGAAGACTTAACACTTGAGAAAACTCAAATAAATAAATCAATTTCAGATTTAAGAATATCATTATCTAATCCACAACAAGTATCATGGTTTGATAAAAATTCTCAAACAGTAATCACATCAACATCTAGCTCAGCAAGAAGAGCATTACAATCAGAATTAAAAACAACAATTGCAGATAGAGATAATATCAATATTAAAATAGAAGCTGTAATGGATTCTATTAATAAAACTGATATAGCATTATTAGATAAAGAAGTATCAAATGAAGCTGAAAGTGAATTAGGTCCATTAAAATATCTAGCAGAAACTACAGGACAACCAATGAATCAAGTTGTTAACTGGTTCCTATTACTTATTATATTTGTATTCGACCCATTAGCTATAGCATTAGTTGTAGCTGCAAATATGGCATTTGCTCAAATAAGAAAACCAGAAGAAAGTCGTGTTGAAACTTATTTAGATGATATAAATAATAAATCTATTATAGAAGAAGATAATACAACTAAACCATCTGAATCACTTAAACAAAGAGTAAAAGAAAATCAGGATAAATTAAAAAAAGAAGAGGACTATTTTAGTGATTTAGAAGGTTATATAAATTATATTAAAGAAGAAGATTTAGAAAACTTAACCTACCCACAATTTGTAGATAAATATTATTCAGAAAAGGAAGATGAAGATGTAGAAATAGACGAGAGAAGAATGGATATAATAGGTCAAAATGGTAATGATGGTTTACATTATGATAAAACAAGGGTAATTAAATCTGAAGAAGACCTAAATGAAGAAGAATTAAATGAGTTAAGTAGGGAAGTAGGAAAAACAGAAACAATTTGGGACGCTCCAACACCAATAAACCCAACAGAAGAAGAGCTTGAGAAATTAGAAGAAATACTTAGTATTACATATAACGATGAAGATGTTCCGTTTGATAGGATAACGGACACAACAAAAACATTTGTTGATAATATTAATGTTAATGATGAACTAGATGACGAAGGAAAAACACTTAGATACAAAGGAAGGTAAGAAACAAGTATTACTTTGCAACACAGGAAGAAACTTCAAAGATTATATGAAAGGTGTCACATATAGGAGAAATGGCAAATATGAGAAGATACCGAATTATATTATAGATAAGAACGGTAAGGTTTATGAAATGGGAACAAATGACGTTACTGGTTTATATCTAACAGGCTATCATAATGACTATGAGGATGGTGTTGTGGTTATTAGTCTTGAGAACAATGGTTGGTTAAGACGTAGAAGTAGTGACGGTAAGTATGTTAACTGGTTAGGTGATATTTATAATAATAAGGTATTTGAAAAGAAGTGGAGAAACAAATTGTTTTGGGACGAGTATAGTGATAAACAAATGGAGGCAACAGTTAAATTAGTTGAAAGAATTTGTAAAGAATACGAAATACCAAACGAGTTTATAGGTCACAACGTATTGGTAGACGGTATAGAACATTTTGAAGGCGTTGTCTCTAGAAGTAATTATAATGAGTATTGGACGGACATTAATCCGTCATTTAAATTTGAACTATTATGCGAAAAAGAACATTAAAAATTAAGGACCGTACAGCTTATAATAATGAGAGGTATGATGAGATGAAATCATTATTGGATATCTCAAGAAAGTTATTTGAACAAGTTGAAACTGAGGACGTACCAACACTAGAAAGAGAAAAAGAAGTTACAAAGGACTATAACGTATCTTCAGGACTTATAACAGTACATGCTTATGATAGAAGTGACCTTGAACTAACAGATGAAGAACAATCAAATTACCAAGAGACTATGGATGATTTCATAGAACAAGTTTCAGATTTAGTAGACTTTAATGTTCTTAACATGTACGAGAACAACATTGAGTGGTCTGGTAAATTAGTTAAGTTTGATATTGATTATTATTATAGTGTTGGTGAAAAGAACGGTGTATATATCAGTGGTAATATGGTACAAGTTGACGAAGATTTCAGTGAAATGATGGATACATTGAAAAGTTACTATAACACATTTTCATCAAAGTGGGCTAAAGTATTAGCTGATAGAAAAGCAACAAAAAGAAATCCAGAATCAGAAGATGATGTTGAGGATGATAATATAGAAGAAATAGAATAGTATGGAATTTTTAAGAAAATCATGGAAATGGATATTAGGTTTTATAGGGTTCTTTGTGGGTCTTGTTTGGATGATGAATGCAAACAGCAGTAAAAAAGTTAAAAAGATTAAAAAGAATATTAAATCTAACGAAAAGAAAACAAAAGAAGTTAATAAGAATATAGAAAACGTAAAAAAGAAAAAGAAAGTAACAAAGAAAAAAATTGCAGATACAAATCAAGAATTAAAAAAGATTAAAAAGAAAAAACCTAAAGTAAAAAAGAAGAATGGAAAAGAGGCAGCTAATTCATTAAAGAATAGACTTAAAAAACGTAACTAATCATGAAAAAAATTAAATTAACTGAATCACAACTAACCGAGATAATCCAGAAAGTTATTTCAGAACAATATAGCGGTGGGATTATTATGAAAGGTGACGTACCTTGTGATATATGGTGTAAGATAAAGTCAGCTCAAGAAGGCTCCAGAGGTGATGTGGTTAAAATGATACAACAGCTTTTATCTGCCGATGGTGTTTTGGGTGAATATTTTTACGGAAGAGACAATGTAGGTGTAAATGACGGATGTGCTTACGATTGGGTAAACTGTGACGGTAAGTATGGACCACAAACAAAAAAAACTATAGAAAAATTCCAAGAAGAATACGGACAAGGGTTAGAAGTTGATGGTAAAGTAGGGTACAACACTCTAACAGCACTATGTGACTCAATAAACCAAGAATGGATGGATATACATGGTAAAGACTGGGTTAAATTCACCTTATGTAACCAACAATGTCAATGTACCGAAGGTACTGACAGTCCTGGTGACGGAATAGAAGATGTAATAAATATTATCGGTGATGATGTTGATTTAGACGATTGGGGTCATACCATAGACGGCATTGGTAACCCTAGTTGTGATAGAATTAAAGCATGTCTTTACTACTCAAGGGTTAATGAAAAAGGTTTTCCAGAGTTTTTAGATTGCATTAGGGGAGATTTTGAAGGACATTATCAAGCAACTACTGATGTTTAATAGAATGAAAAAACTAATATTAATATTATTATTGCTTACCCCAGTATGGGTCTTGAGTCAAACACACACTTTTACTGAAAAAGAAGTGGTTGAAATGGACTCATTATTTCAAGTGTACGAACAAACTGATAGTCTGCAGAAAATAGAAATTAAGTTATTAAACACACAAATCACCAACTACAAGACATTACACACACAAGACAGTCTACATATAGCTTTTATGGGTGAGAAAACAAACTTACTAAATCAGAGAATAGATTTATATATGGATTTAACAAAAGAATTGAGACCAAAATGGTATAACAAACCTGTAATTCATTTCTTTTTGGGTGCAGCAACAATTGTTACGGCTTCTTGGGTCGTATCTAATGTTAAGTAATATTTATAAGTAATGGCGTTAACAAAAACAGATAAGGATGAGATAGCAAGAATTGCTAGAAAGGAGATTAAGGATTTCATGTCTAAACCACAGTTTAAAAATGAAGTACAAAAAGTGGTAGCTGACGAAATTAAAAAAGGAAGAAATACTAGAGCAGAAATTGTAGATATTGTTAGTAAAGTTATGTTAGAGTTATATAAGACATTCTGGTTCAGACGTACAATGTGGCAAGGAGAAATTAAAAGAGTTAGGTAATGGGTATTAAAACGAATTCTAGGAATGAACTTAAGAGAGCGATTAAGAAATCTGGAGGTAACGCTGAAAGTATTATAAATTTAAATGTAATGGCAAAGAAAGCTATAAGTGAGGAACAAGATTGTAAAGATGGGATGTATTGGTGTAAAGAATCTAAAAAATGTAAACCAATAAAGAATAAAAAAGAAACAAAAGAAGCTAGTAGTGCTGGTGGTGCCGGAGGTTATGTAGGACCTTTATTTACAACAAAAAAGAAAAGTAAGAAAGGGGAGTTTGACGAAGCTACAACATCCGCTGACGCTGGAATATACTCAACAGCTTATTTTTTAGCAGCAAATAAAAAGAACTGGAAGGGTGGTTCAAAACCATTATATAAAGGAGGCAAGATAGTCACAGTTAAGGATAAGTGTAAGAAATTCCCATACTGTAACCAAGGTGACATAAACGCTTTAAATTTAACTGAAGCAATAGATAATGTTTCTAAGATGACAGGTAAAAATGTTGACTACATTGGTAACCTAGTTGACGACCAACTTAGTGAGATGATTAGTAGAGGGATATTTAAGTCACCAGTAACAGATTTAATAGATAAAAAGGATACAAATCTACCAATAGGTAAGATTTATTCGAAGAAGTAATAATAAACATATATTTATAATAAAAAGAAATTATGTCTAAATTAGCAACAAAACAAGATTTAAATAAAATTATTGAGAAAGCCGTTAAAAGAATCGGTGAAGACCAAGTAAACATAAGAGACACTGAAGGTGTTACTATAACAAATGAGGACATCAAAAAAGAAAGAGAAGTAGTGATTGAGGAGTCTTTAAAGGAAGCTGCTAATGAAGCGGCTGAAACACTTGTATTGGAGAACACAATAACTGGCATGGTTAAAGATATTATAAGTGAACAAGATAAGAAGAAATTAAATATCTTACAAAAATTTGATAAATTTATTCAGAGCACAACAATGAAGAACCTAGCAAAAAAATTAGCAAGCCCAGATATTAGTTGGGATGACTGGAAGGAAGCTATGGAAGCTTATAAACACGCAGAAGGTAGGGTGGTGGATTTGGAGATTTTGCAAGGTATCACACCTGAAGATTATGGTAAATACAAAGAAAGTGTTTGGGATGGAGAGAAATATATTAGTGGAAGTGAAGCTGAAGGTGAATGGTATGGTGACCCAAATATGAAAGGCAAAATATCAGAACAAACTGTTAATGAAACAACAACTGATATGATTAAAAAATTAGTTAGTAAGAAACTGAGAAATATAAACGAAGTTGAAAAATCAACACCGAGTCTAGACCAAGTTAGTAAAACTAGAAAAGAAAGTGGTAAAGAAACAAAACAATACCATAATGAAGTTGAGAAAAAATTTAAAGAGTACGCTGAATCAGATAAAGCTGAAGAGAACTCCCCGATGTATAGAAATGAAGACGAACAATCTGAATTTATAGATGATTGGAGAGGTATGGGTCTTGAAGATGCTGATGGTGTTGGTGAGTTAGAAAGAATATCAGACTATTTAGGTGGTTCATCTAAAACTGGAAACGCTCAAGTAGACGAAGACGGTAATGACTTAGGAAATGTAGTATCTACAGAATTAGGTGAAAAGATTGAAAAGAAAATAAAAAGAAAAAAAGAGAAGATAGAAAATCAAAAATCTCATATGAGAAACGCTAGAGGATATTCACCAGCTGTACAAAAAACAGTAAAAGAATCAATTAACGAAAGTGTTAAAACTGATATGGAAAAGATAAAGAAACTTTTTAATTACAACGATAAAACACAATAGACACCACTTTCAAATAATATTACCTAATATTATAATATGAAGAATGTAGGTGAATCAATACCAGAGGAATTTTATAATTATATAACTGAACCAGTAACCGCAGAAGATATGAGGTTATGGGTTCGTCATAAAAATATAGATGTAGATAAATCTGAATTATTTTATGACTTTATAGACTCACTTCATACAATAATAAACGAAACCTTTTTGGGTGACGACGTTATTGTTAGTAGAGAGGATAAAGAAAAACATTTTAATTGGTGTTGGAACAAAACAATAACCAACTTCAAAGAAGAAAATATAATATTTAACACTGAAGGTGACCACTACACGTACTTCTTTAATTTCTTTTACGAATCGTATTATACAGATAAAGAAAAGAGGGATACACAGAATATCAACAACTATTTCTTAATACTAACCAAATTACACATATTAAAAACCAAGTCTGAGTTAGATATGTTATCAGACATATACATTCTTTTAGATTCTAACTTGACTGTTGATTAACTATTACTTACAATTAGTACATGAGAATAATTAATATAGTTAGCAATGAGATGTTTCTAAAGAAAACAAAATTAGAGAACGAGCTCGAACGTGTACTAAATTCACAAGAAATAAATACTAATGATAAGGTTGAACAGACATTAGAATTAGTTAATAAACTAAGTAGTATCGACTCAGACATGTTAACATGGGGGAACTACATAAATAAAGAAGAAAAAAAAGATTAAAATGGAAACAATTGAAAAATTAGAAAAATTAATGGTAGAATTAAAAGAAGAGTCAGTTAAATTTTTCGAAAAAGGAAATAAGAGTGCTGGTGTAAGAACTAGAAAAGGTGCTCAAGAAATGAAAGCTTTATTACAAGATATAAGAAAAGAAGTTTTAGAACAAAATAAGAAGTAATATGAACGAATGGTACTACACACTAGTTTGTCTTTTTAGTTGTTTAGTTGTAGGTAGAAACGCTTTCCAACTAGTAGTTAAGATTTTATCCGACGAACCAACAAAAATGGTTATGGGTAGAAATGAATTATTGTTGTTAGGGTTTTCAGTATCATATATATTAACATATCTACTATATTAAATGAATTTATTTGATAACATATCTAAATTTGGACCATATTTTAATAGTATTAGAATGCATGAAGGATTAATACTGCTCGATATGAAACTACCAAAGGTCTGGAAAGACAAAGAGATTCTAGGAAGTAGAGGGAATAAAATACAAATTAAACACGGTAAAAGTAATGATACTCAGAAATTAGTATCATTCTTTTCCACTTTTGATGACGCTGGAGTCATTTTATTAGAAGATGAAGTTAAAGCAGTCATTAAGTGGAATATGGACCAGGAAGAAAAAAATAATTTGTTAAATCAGAAAATGATTGAATTACAAAAAATGTTTACAGAAAACAATGTTGATGCATTAAGAAAACTAGAGTTTGAATTCAAGGAAGAAAAATTAAGTTTTGATGAAGAAGGGGTCACTGAATTGGCTTCAGAAGGAGATTCTGAAGGACGAGAGGAAGATTAAATCACATAAAGGTAAAATCATATCCGAAATAAAGGTTGGTGGGATAGAAGCTATACTCAAAAAACCAAAAGTAAAAAAGATTGAGAAGGTTAGTCTATGGAAGAAATTAAGAAATCTTATAGGTTTTTAACTGATTGTGCCAGTATAGCTGACATATTAAAAACTAATCAAACACTATCCAAATCATCCATAACCATAAATGTACCCACAATTGATTTCCCAGAATTACTATCTGAGATTGAGTCCTTTGTTAGGGTAAAAGTAGATAAATCACAATCACAAGTATCACTATCGATAAGTGGTACAGAATTCATATTCATAAAATCTTAGTAAGTATATTGTTTTCTTAGGAAAGCCCGGTCATACCCAGCACCTTCCAATAGTGTGTAGAGTTGTTTACGTTGTACAGTGTTTGTATCTCTAACAAATAAACAATCAACCCTAACCTCATCAAGTAAATCAAATTCAATTAAATCTATAAGTCTAGCAGCATCAGAAACAGTTTTAAGACTAAACATTTTAAATTCGTTATCATTCTGTATGACAAGTTTATTGTTTATTGTGAACACTTGTTTAAAACCATCTGTTGGTAGATAGGTATCTATAACTTCACAGTAACTAACTTTTGATTGTGTCTGGTGATTATATATGAATTCTTCACGCCAATACGGTATCAACTTTAACATATTATACTCTTCACCACTAACACCAACAGTCTTAGTTCTACCCATATCATCCTTTAGGTATATATCATCATTTACATCTTCTGTTGTTACAATACCCAATTCAAACCTAACTTTTTTTCTTGATAGATACTCTACAATGAACTTGGGTTTCTTTTCAGATATAAGTTCATTATATTTAGTTTGAACACTATCCAGACGATTTGATGAAAAGAAACATTTAACTCTTTCACCGTTTCTGAATAGTACTATTTTATATTTATTTCTATCATAAGCCATATATATAAATATCGGCAAAGAATGTTAAATATGTAGTATTAAAGTGTTTTATAAGGTTAAAAACTATTAAAATGAACGGTAACAAAGATTATTACAATGTATTGGGGGTTGATAGGGGAATCACACAAGAAGACCTTAAAAAGACTTATAAGAAGTTATCCAAACAATATCACCCAGACAAGAAGGGTGGTAATGAAGAAAAATTTAAGGAGATATCTGAAGCTTATAATACTTTGGGTGACGAACAAAAGAGACGTGAGTATGATATGGGTGGTAGAAACCCATTTGGTGGTCATCATCATCACGGAGGTGGTCCAGGTATGGACGATATATTTAAACAATTCTTTGGTGGACAACGACAACAACAAAGGGTTAGGAAAGGTAAAACATTGAATATCCCATTAACAGTAACACTTGAAGAGGTATTTCATGGTACCACAAAAACATTGAAATATAATAGAAATATTAATTGTGTAGATTGTAACGGTAGAGGTGGTGAAACAAATACGTGTAACGTTTGTAGTGGTAGAGGCTGGACCGAAAGGATGGTTGGAAACGCTTTCTTTAGACAAGTACAAAAAGAACAATGTCATATATGTTATGGTAAGGGATATGTAGTAAAGAAAGCTTGTGGCACCTGTAATGGTTTAGGACAAAAGAAAAATGAAGAAATGATAAACTTCAAAATACCAACAGATTTACAACCAGGACAAGTATACGCTTTCAATAATAGGGGGGACGAAATACCAAATGGGCACCCTGGTGATTTAACAATTGAGGTAGTTATTGTTAGACACAAACACTTTAAGTTAAACGGTAAAGATTTAATATACGAACCAAAAGTTGGTGTTATAGACATGATGTTGGGTAAAAAAATAGAAATACCATATTTTGAAACAAAACTATCAATAGAAATACCACCAATGAGTGATGTAGACTCAACATTTAACTTGAAGGGTAAGGGAATGAAAAGATTACGTGATTATAGTGGTAACCTACTGATTAAACCAAAAGTTGTTATGCCTAAGTCAATTAATAAAGACGAAGGCAGAATGTTGGAAAGTTTAAGATACGGTGACAATTTTAAAATAGAGATATAATTAATCTAATTATAGTGTAGTAACCAAACCCCAAAGGAATCCAAGCGAATAAAATCAACAAAATCTGTTCAGTTCTAGTTGCACCAAAAACACTATCATCTAACATTGATGTGTCAACACCATAAGAATCCAAATCACTATTAATAGACTTTTGTCTAGAATCACCCAACAACTTGCCAGCTAAACCTTTATTATTTTTACCACATGACTTACAACCCATAGTTTCTTTTTATTTAAATATATACCGTTAATAATAGTATGTAAATGCCTATTGAAAACGTATAATAAATTATCTATTATTTAAACATGAAAGAAAGAGAAATAGACACATTATTAGAAGTGGGTTGGTGGATACAAGTATCTCCGGTAAGTCTAAGGGATAGTAAGGGATGGACTTGTGGTATATACAAACAATTTAAGAAAAGTAAGAATTGGGTTACAGAATACGTTAAATCATTTAGTACACCACATGAATGTTATGAATGGGCTAATGAAGTAATAAAAAAACAAACTAAATAAATGGGAAAACAGATTGACATATTTGATAATATACAAGAGGTTGTAGGTTTTGATTTTGAAGAAAATAAGGTTAGATTGGTTGAGAATTTAGAATATCTTAAAACATTAACTGTAGAAGAACAGACACTATATAAAAAGTGGTTAGAACTTAATAAAGGTGGTAAAATGTTGAAAAAAATTAAGAAATTAAGGACATACGAACAACAATTATGGAAACCTGAAGATATTACAGACGTTGAGAGAACAGTTCAGGAGATTTTGGACCTAGACCCTTATGTTGTTATGGCAGAGTCAGGAAAGGGAGTTACAGAATGGACAAATGTTAGAAAGTTAATTCATACAATGGAATGGGTGGCTAATCCTGGTAGAAATATGAAGTTTTGGGTTAAGGATAGGGGTACAGAAAAAATACTAGGACAAATATGTTTAGGTTCAGACGTAACGTCAATAAAAGTTAGAGACGCTTATATAGGATGGAACAAAGACAACAAGTTTATTGACCATAAGTTAAATAATACATGTATTGCCACAACAATAGTGTCAACTCAACCAGGAGGGTATAATATGATTATGGGTAAGTTAATAGCGGCTCTAACAACATGCAAAACAATAAGAGACGCTTGGGAAACAAAATACGGTGATAGGTTAATTGCTGTTGGAACCACAGCTCTATACGGAGTACACTCAATGTATAACGGAATACCACATTTTAAGACCATGGGTGAAACAACTGGTAAAGTTAGGTTAAAACCAGACGACGATGTTTATTTACCCTGGAATAAGTGGTTGAAGGATAATCACCCAGCAGAACACGCTAAAGCGATAAGCGCTACAGGACCAAAACAAAACATACTCAACAAAGTATTCAAACATTGTGGTATTAAAGCTACTGATTATGACCACGGATTTAAAAGAGGTGTTTATTTTGCTCAGATGTATGACAATGGTAATGAATACCTGAGAAGTGAGATAGGTTTGGATGACTTAGTTATGAAGAAGAAGTTTAGGGAAGATATACCATATACAATAAAATGGTGGAAAAAGAAAGCTGTTAAGAGGTTCACCAAACTAAGTGAACAAGGAAGGATAAAAGATGGACATCTATTCTATATTGATGGGATAGGAATAACATGGGAACAAATGCAAAATAAATATTTAAGTGATGTTGGTAGATAAAAAAATTAAAGAAAAAACAAGATTATCAAACTATGTAGGAAACACACCACTAATTCCAATACGTATAGGTGATTATACTGTGTGGGGCAAAGCTGAATTCATGAATCCTAGTGGTTCAGTTAAGGATAGGATGGCCACATACATCATAAATAATGCTGAGAAATTAGGGTTAATTAAAAGAGGTGATACTTTGTGTGAAGCAACATCAGGTAATTCTGGTATAGCTCTAGCTATGTTAGCTTCAGAAAGAGGGTATAAGATGGTTATAATAATGCCATCTAATATGTCAGACGAAAGGAAGAGTATGTTTAAGTTATATGGAGCTAAATTAATTGAGGTTGATGAAGGTGATTTCGATAGAGCGATTGAAATGAGGGATGAGTTATGTAATGACAACGGGTGGTTTAACTGTAACCAATTTCATAATCCGTTAAATGCAAAAGCCCATTACAATACAACAGGGCCAGAAATATATAACCAGTATAAAGATACTAATGGTGAAAAAGGGCCAGACGTTCTTATATTAGGAACAGGAACTGGTGGAACACTTATGGGAACAGGTAGATTCTTAAAAGATATGTGGCCTAATTTAAAAATAGTAGCACTTGAACCTGAAGAAAGTCCAGTTATGAGTGGTGGAGAACCAGGCTT
>Ga0066849_10000341_pt1 | contig 18477 bp, 18 predicted proteins | sample ETNtaG_9_FD_65492 | JGI IMG/M metagenome (GOLD analysis project Ga0066849, IMG submission 65492) | Marine microbial and viral communities from oxygen minimum zone, Eastern Pacific Ocean - ETNP201406SV69 | ecosystem: Environmental > Aquatic > Marine > Oceanic | place: Pacific Ocean: Eastern... | reverse complement strand
CATGATCTTTCATTGATTAACAAGGCTGCTTTGCATACAGCCTGTGGCGAGCCAATTATGGCGTTAACCGTCTATTCGGAAATTTCTCGCAATGGAAACCATGCTGATGAAACTGTTGCGCTTTCACGATTGGGAGCAAGTAGAATATGTGCTTCACTAGGCCATAATTTTGACTCAGTGAGGCATGCTTGGAATGCCCATGCCTTTGCAATCAAGGCCAATCAAATCGGTATGGCCATCGAAGGAGGTGCTTTGTTTTTGGATTTTGCAAGTGAGGCTATTGATGATGCTGCAGAAAAAATGCATGTTCAAGTTGAAAATGTTCAGCCAAGAGATGCAGGCGAAGAATTGCGTGAATTAATTGTTCACCCTCAGGATATCGATGATGTCTTTGACTGGTGCCATTCACATCTTCCTGAGGATTATTCGGGAAGCGACCGTCCAGATCTAAGAGCGATGGTGAGCATAGCACATCGCCTCGGTAAAATGGAATATTTTGATTCACTACTTCAAAATCCGGATGGAGTCGAAGATTCGATGCTCGTAGCAATAATTGTAAATTGTATTGATGATGAAGAATCCAAATCGATTTGGAATGTTCGACTCGCAACACTTACAATGATTTAATCTATAGATTAGAACACCATTCGGACAAATCTGTAAATTCTTCATGAGTCCATTGTTTGAGTGGTGGTATTGTATCCCACCATTTTACCCTCTGAACTTTGTCGTCAGAAACATTCCAAATTTGTCGATTTGTAGACTCTACAATTACATGCGCAACCCATCCTTTAGGATAGTAATTCATGTTCCATTTTTCAATCACGCCTTCAAGGCCAGTTTCTTCATTCAACTCTCGTAGTAATGCTTGTTCTGGTGATTCACCACCTTCGAGGTGGCCTCCAGGAATTTCCCATCCACGAACGGGGTGTTCGACGAAAAGAACTTCTCCTCCATGCCCCAATGATTGCTCACAACTTTTCCTCGTGGTGACCCAAGCTAATACGAACACGGGTTTATTGCTCGACATTTCACGCCCCCTCAGAAAGAATCCTTTGCTTTTGAAACCCATTCTTCCGCCCATTCTTCTCCTTGAGAAACAAGCCTTCTAGCCAAGAAAAATGCTTCAGATGCATCCCCAGCATCCATTAGCGATTGTAATCGAGTCAAATCAGGATGAATTGAAACAACCTCTTCTTCGACAGTAATAACCTCCTCTGGCGCTTTATCCAAAGTGGAAATTCGTTGTGATAATTGCAACATGTGTTCCAAAAATTGAGAACGCTTTTCGATACTTGGAGCAGTCCAAGGTTTTGCTTCTTCTCCCATCATACGCCCAGTAATTCGTTGTAAGAAAGAATCTCTAACTGTTTGATGTGGTTGCAATTGTTGCACATGGTCATAACACGACCACGCCTCATCCATTTGCTCTCGTCGTTCATACAATCGTCCTAATTCCATCCAAAGTTCGTGATTATTTGGGCGATGTGCCAAGAGGTGACGTGCAAGTTCGATGAATAGTTCTTCATGACCACCCACACGAATTCTTTCGAGCCGTCGTCCATAGACAATATTGGCTCTCTGGTCGCTAAAATCTAATCGGCGACACCTTTGAGCGAAATCTTCTAATTCGGCTTCGAGTGATTCAGCCTCCATGAATGTCGCCCACCATATATCAGGGTCGAGGGGGTCACGCGTAAATGCAGCCTCTAGAAGTTCAAGACCAACCAATAGAAAGTCTATTTCTTTCAATTGGTCAACTTGCTCAGCATCGCGCCCCAAGACAATGAATACATCTTCTATAACAGCACACAACCCCAATCCGTCTTGTACGACAATTTTGATATCAGCCAAACACCTCCAGTTTCTTTCATCGGTAAAATCATGCAATAGCGCTTGCCGAGCATTTTGTTCAGCCCAGGCCATATTTTCGTCGAAGCGTTCAGGGTCTTTTGAGGCTAGACGAACAAATTTTTGGGCCTGTGTCCGGTATCGGTTCCCCAAATTACGTCGAGGATGTTGCAAAAGGTCTGCACTTTCCCCAACCATGACTCGCACACCATCTCTCTTCATTCAATATCTTCGCTGCCATGTTCATTGAACAGACATAAATCCATCATGGTCCACACCCCAAGGCAAAGTTGCATCAAAACCAACTTTTGCCGTGAGTCCATCAGAGTCTCTAGATGGGTCTAGTGAACTTCCTTTTTGATTTGAAAGAATGATTGTATCTGTGTCGGGTTGCCAACGAGTCACCATAGCCCATTCAACTCGCACAGGGTCACCAATATCGATATCTTCATCCACTATCGTGACCATCTTCATACTTCTATGACCTGCCAGAGCAGCCTCAATTGCATTACGTGGGTCTTCTGGTTTTGTTTTTCTAATTTTGATAACTGCTGCTAGCCACCCACAACCTCCTTCAGTCATGTGAACATCTATGCATTCACATACTTCATTGACCGCAGATTTAATTGTTGGCGCACGAGGGAGACCCATCAAGGTCTTGTGTTCAGCCTCACCTGGAATAAGTGCATGGAAAATTGGTTCATCTCGATGAATTACGCCATCGATTTCAATGACGGGCTCTTGACGGACATCATCCACTGTTCCGGTGATATCGACGTATGGCCCTTCATCATCGTCTTCATTTGTAATCCGGCCCCAAAGAACATATTCCGAATCTGCTGGAGCAAGTACACCGTTTGGCATGCGAGTTAAACGGAGGGGCTTGTCATACAATTTTTCATGGAGTGCTGCGGCTATTGTCAATTCATCGATGTTCTGGTCAAATGACATTGCTGCTGCCAGGAGAACCACGGGGTCAGGTGCATTTACAATGGCGATATCTACTTCCCGTCCTTCTTTTCGAGCATTCATGGTCATCGTTCGTAGGTGCCTTGGAACCAATCGAACAACCAAATGGTTTGGGTCACGAACAAATTGCCGGTGGAATGACATGTTACGAATTCCACTATCTTCAGCAATAATTACGCTTGCTGAAGAGTATCGACCACGATCTTGTGGCCAATGATGTGGAAATGGAAGTAGGGTAATATCGACGGAATCTTGCATGTTATCGAAACATTCAGCCTCAGAGGCATCGACAATTACTGGTTCACTTGGATTCTCCATTGCCCACCCTAAAGTATCAATATATTCCTCCGGAGATATACCGATTGCCTCACAAAGACGTTCACGTGTGAGGATATTTATGGCTGCCCTATGTCCTGGGCTTTCTGGAATATCTGTGAATATTGTTAGGTCATGTTGACTTTCACGCGAGTGCTCCCACATACCATGGATAAGGCTCGTTGGGTTCGATTCTTCGGTGGCTGCACCGAGGTGGTCGCGAAAGGCCATATCTTTGCGACACGGACTCATCGCTTGAACCTTGTTTAAGTCGCACTCAGCAATTGTTTGAATTCCGCCTCAATTAGCAGTTATGGAACTACAATTTCTACTTCAAAGAAATTTAATTCTTTAACTCATCTACACGGGCTTTGAGGGTCTTTTTAAATAGGGGATTCAAGTCGGCAGAGTGCTTCAATGCGGTGATTATGATGGGTAGAGGACTCTTCGCAGGTGCTAAAATGGCCAAGGACCGTCAAAAGTTTCGCTGGTCAGACCGTCGATATAAGAAGCGAATGCTCAAATCACGGGCAAAGCACGACCCCCTCGCAGGGTCCACTCAAGCCAAGGGTATCGTAATTGAAAAGGTCGGTATTGAGGCAAAACAACCTAACTCTGGAATTCGTAAGGCTGTAAAAATCTCCCTCATCAAAAATGGTAACAAACTCACTGCTTTCGCTCCAGGTGATGGTGCAATCAACTTTATCGATGAACACGATGAAGTGATGGTCGAAGGTATCGGTGGACGCATGGGTCGTTCATACGGAGATATTCCTGGTGTCCGATACAAGGTCATTCAAGTAAACGGAGTTTCATTGAATGAAATGGTCCGTGGCCGAAAAGAGAAACCAATCCGCTGAGGTGTTGAATATGTCCGAATCAGAAATGGTAGCTGAAGAAGAACAAGAAGAAGTCGTTGTCGAAGACGTTCGTCCTATTGCTGGGATTGGAACACTTGTCTTTGGAAAGTGGGATGCATCTTCTATTACTTGCAAAGATCCTGGACTTGCTCCTTACATCAATCTTACAACCGTGGGTGTCCCGCATACCGGCGGACGACACGCAAATGCTTGGTTTGGAAAAGCAAAGTTATCTGTCGTTGAACGATATATCAACAAACTCATGCGCACTGGACCTTACACAGGTAAGAAACAAGGTGCAATGAAGGCTTTTGAAGCCGCTCTGGATGCTATTGCTGAGAAAACTGGTGAAAACCCATTACAAATATTTGTCAATGCCATTTGTAACGGTGCGCCAATGGAAGAAATCACTCGAATTAAATTTGGTGCAGTTTCTCAACCAAAAGCAGTCGACTCCTCACCTTCACGACGTCTCGATGTCGCTCTGCGCAACCTTGCAAAGGGTGCTCAACAAGGGACTCACAAGTCCAAGCGAACATTGACCAACTGTATTATCAATGAACTTTCTAAGGCTGCATCTGATGATGCAACTTCTTTTGCTGTTGCTAAGAAGGAAGAATTAGAGCGTATCGCCTCCTCTGCTCGTTGAGCAAAAAGTGTGCGATTTAACCCGAACTATTCTGTTGTTTGCGAACGCCTTGTTTCGATTACTGTCGCTATGTATCGTATCTTCGTTGCGAGTCACTTAAGAACCCCTTTCCGGTGGCCGAGTTTGACGAGAAGTCATTGGTGATTCCATGGGCCGAAAGGAAGACAACATTAACAAAGCAACAGAAGTAATGCATATTTTACCTCAAATTCGAAATTTATGTATTGCTGCGCATATTGACCACGGAAAAACAACCCTTTCTGACAACCTCATTGCAGGTGCAGGAATGATGTCTAGTGATCTTGCAGGTGCAGCCCGTGTTCTAGATTTTGATGAACAAGAATCCGCACGTGGAATTACAATTAACGCAGCATCAGCATCGATGGTTCACGGAGTCGATGGAACAGACTATCTAATCAATCTCATTGATACACCAGGTCACGTTGACTTTGGTGGAGACGTTACACGTGCAATGCGTGCTGTTGACGGATGTTTCATTCTTGCTTGTGCTGTTGAAGGGCCAATGCCTCAAACTGAAACAGTCGTTCGCCAAGCACTCAAAGAAAAGGTGAAGCCTGTTCTTTTCATCAACAAAGTTGACCGTCTAATAAACGAATTGCAAGTTACTCCTGAAGACATGATGGCTAGATTTACTGAAACTATCAAGAAGGTTAACCGCCTCATCGCACAATTTGCTCCTGAAGAATTTAAGAAGAGCTGGCAAGTTAGTGTTATGGATGGAACTGTCGCATTCGGAAGTGCATACCATAACTGGGGAATCACTATCCCATATATGCAGAAATCTGGTGTCTCTATGACTCAAATTTTTGAATACTGTAACAATGAAGACCAGAAAACTTTGGCAACTAAGGCACCAGTCCACGAAGTTCTCTTGGATATGGCTGTTACCAAACTACCAGGTCCAGTTGAGGCTCAACCTTACCGTATCCCTAATATTTGGACCGGTGACCTTGATTCAGAAATTGGAAAGGCAATGGTTAATTGTGACCCTGAAGCAGAATTGGCAATGATGATTACCAAGATTTGGATGGACCCTCACGCTGGAGAAGTTGCTGTTGGCCGAATCTATTCTGGTGCTATTTCACAGGGTGAATCTGTATATGCTATCGGTGCTGCAAAAGCAGAACGTGTTCAACAAGTTAGCATGATGGTCGGTGGAGACCGTATCACTGTTCCAAAGGTTGTTGCAGGAAATATTGCAGCACTTACTGGTATTCGCTCTGCGGCTGCTGGTGTGACATTATCTCGTGACAAAGACTTCACTCCTTTCGAAGCAATACGACACTATTCTGACCCTGTTGTTACTGTGGCTGTTGAGCCAAAGAGCATGAAGGACCTACCAAAGTTCATTGATGCACTACGCTCTCTTGCAAAGGCTGATGCTTCATTACAAGTCACTACAAATCAAGAAACCGGTGAAGCATTGCTTGCTGGAATGGGTGAACTTCACTTGGAGATCACAGTTTACAGAATTGAAGAAGAACAGAATATCAAAGTCAGTGTAAGCCCACCTATCGTGGTCTACCGTGAAGGTATTCAAGGTAGCAACCGTGGAAATTCTTTTGAAGGAAAATCCCCCAATCGCCACAATCGTTTCTTCTTTGAAATCGAGGCCCTCACACCTGAAGTTGTTGCAGCTTTGCGTGCTGGTGACCTTGGTTCGGGAACAATCCGTCCAAATGATGCAAAGGAAACTGGACGTAAATTCGGTGAACTTGGCATGGACAAAGATTTGATGCGCAAGATTTACGCAATCAATGGTACAAATGTATTGGTTAACGATACAAAGGGTATTCAAGGGCTTCACGAAACTCGTGAATTGATTATTGAAGCATTCAATGGTGTTTGTTCAAAGGGCCCTATCGCTGATGAACCAGTTCAAGGAATGTTTGTCCGACTAGTCGATGCAAAACTCCACGAAGACGCAATTCACCGAGGTCCTGCTCAAACCATTCCAGCGGTTAGAAATGGAATCAAGGGTGCTATGATACGTGCCCGAACAGTTCTTCTTGAACCTATGCAGAAGGCTTTCGTTTCTGTTCCAAATGATTGGCTCGGTCAAGTTACTCGTGAAGTTACCAACCGTCGAGGAATAATTGAAGATATGCCATCTGAAGGCGAAGTGACTACAGTTGTTGGTGTTCTACCAATTGCTGAAACCTTTGGCTTCTCAAACGATATTCGTGCAGCTTCTCAAGGCCGTGCAGTTTGGAATACCGAAAACCTCGGTTTCGAAATGCTTCCACCTCAGTTGTTTGACAAAGTAGTTGCTCAAATTCGTACTCGTAAGGGTCTAAAGCCAGAACCTTACCCAGAATCTTACTACGCAGAGTGAGGAAAATGCAAGGCTCAATCATGGGCCTTTTTGCCTCGAAAAAAGGCGGCGTTCCAAAGCCATCTGTAGAAAAATTACAGGTTCTTGAACATGGTTGTGTTGGCGATAAGCAGAATGATACAAAGCATCATGGTGGTCCAAATCGTGCAGTTTGTATTTTCTGCCGCGAAACAATTGAGCAACTAATTGCTGAAGGTCACCCAATTTTCCCTGGTTCAGTTGGCGAAAACTTACTTGTCCAAGATGTTTCATGGAGCGAAATTTCAGCAGGAACACAATTTCATTTTGAAAATGTCATTTTGCAGGTGACTGGTGATGCTCCTCCTTGTAAAACAATTAAAGAATCATTTTTGAACGACGAATTTAATCGCATTTCGGCGAAAAAATTCCCTCATTCAACACGCTGGTATGCCAAAGTAATACAATCTGGAGAATTGGTTGTTGGAGAACAGTTCACCATCAACTGATACGCTTCAATTGGAAATCAGTAAGTTCTCTAAGTGCTCTCATGGCCGGGCCTTGAGGAATTCTATCGAGGCAGGCGTGTGCTTTTGCATGATATTCTACGGCTCTTTGTTTTGCATATTCTATGGAACCCAAATTCCCTAGTGCTTGCAATGCTGCCTTAATCGCTTCAGCATCAGCCTCATCACCTTTGCCAAGTGCAGCAAGAAGCGTTGTTTTATCATCTGAATCTGGTTGTGCAAGTGCGTGAATTACCATCAAAGTACGCTTTCCTTGAGCCACATCTGAACCAGCAGGTTTCCCAAGAACATCCGAATCTGAAAGCACATCTATGAGATCGTCCATCAATTGGAAACACAGGCCTACTGCCAACCCCCAGTCAGCCATACAATCAATCGTGTCTTGGTCTGCACCAGCCATTCTCGCACCTATTTCCGCACATGTGAGGAACATAACTGCAGTCTTCCCCTCAATCATCTCAATATAATCATCCTCTGAAACAGCCAATTCATCTTCAAATTCTATATCCATTTGCTGTCCTTCACTGACACGTCGTACCATCCAAGCAATTCGATTGACTAGGGCAGCCACATCGTCAGCCTCTAAACCTTCAGCTTGAACCAAACGTTCGAAAGCAATTGCCAACATTGCATCGCCTGCATTGATTGCGGTCGGTAGGTCGAACTCGATGTGAACTGCATTTCTCCCCCTTCTAATCTCATCATCATCCATGATATCATCATGCACTAGTGTAAAATTGTGAACTGTTTCAATTGCAGCACCAACATCGAGCATTCCAGAATGTGAATCACCAACTGCTTTTCCTACCAGCCATGGTAAAGTTGCTCGAAGTCGCTTCCCCCCGCCATGTATCAGATGAGTCATTGCAGAGGCCAACCGTTCATGGCGGGACGACATCAAACTACTCATGATACGTTGTTCAACAAGAGGTTTTACTTCAAGAACCGAGATATTTAGTCCAGCACCTACTGCTTCAGGGAGCATATGAGTCACATCACCCATGTCATGGATTTTATCATCAGCAATTTCAGCCAATGCAGTAGCATTTCCTATCGCACCCCACCACTCTTCAGTCATTATTCGTGCTGCAATACATCTAAACCATGGAGCAATAGAGCCATTTTTCGGTTCCTCTTCAAGCAACAATTCTTCAAGTTCTTCATAGGATACCCAAGCAATTTCTGAAACCTCGTTGGGATTTGCCTTGATTTCAACATCGGCCTGAGCCACGAGTATGTGGTCGATTTCTCTTTCAATCCATGTCTCATTCATACGTGCTGAGTAGCGCATTTTGGTGATAAAATGAAAATCATTTGTCGAGAGGGCTTCTGGTGAAATTCCGAGTTCCTGCTCTAATTTACGAATGGCCGCATTTTTGACCCCAAGTGCATTATTTTCAATGAGTTCATTTTCTGAATGAAGAGGGTGTGAACAGCATGAATTAGCCCAAACACCAGGGAAGGTCACTTTGTCATTCGCTCTTCGCTGCAGAAGGAGTCGATTTTTTGAATCAAATAGTAGAACACTGAATGCTCTATGATAGGAACCAGCGTCTTTGTGTGCTGAAATTTTCGAGATAGGTCCAAGCACTTCATCGGTTTCACTAACAGAGATGATTGCTTCAGCCATCAAACTTGATTGAATGGAGTCAGCACCGATTGTATCAAGAAGTTCCTGCTCCGAATCAGAGAGTTCAACGCTCGCAACATCTCCAATGCCATAGCCAGTCATGTGAACCCCAAATCCAATGGATTCGCGCACGCTACATGAAGAGTTCTCTATATTAGGTTGATGAGTTTTTATTAATTCTATGAAAAAAGACAACGCAGTTCATCGATTATCAGTAACTATGGTGCCTCTAACAGGATTTCCGAGCATTGCATTCAAGACCCGCTCCGCTTTACCTCCATTGACCATGATGACTTCTATTCCTTGCGATGCTACTAGTGAGCCACGAGCTGCTTTGAGACCTATTCCCCCAGTAACATCAATTTTCGATTGATGTGTCCCTTTGAATTCGATTTCGGGTGACCAGTTTTTGATTAAATCATCTTTTGTTGCTTGTTCTGGTGGAACACGTAAGAGACCATCGACACCTTTTATTGCAAACACCAATCGCTTTACTGCTGGTAATTCTACTGCCAAACGTACAACAAGGTCATCGCCTGAAAGTATTCCGAATTGTTGTTCTCCTTCAACCTCGACAACATCACCAAAGGTCACGTGTATCTGACCTTGACTCTGCTGATGAAAGCGATTGAGATTTCCTAAAAATTCAGGTCCTGTATTTTGAACCCAAAGGTGTGGTGGATGTACGACTGGGGTGAGATTTTTCTGTTCAAGGGCATGACAGACATGAGCATTCAAGTCTAGCATCTCTTGGCGCACAGCATTAACTGCTTCTTGTTGAGTCCCACATTTTTCATCTTTCTCAAACTGAATATGAGGTAGATAACCTTCGTTTAATCGCCAATGTTTCGCCCTCAAATGACCGAATGAACCAGCGCCATGAACTAAAATAACATCAATTTCATGCTCTTGACAATCTGAAATAGTTTGTGCGAGTTGTTCTATAATCTCCAAATCAGGAGTGCAGAGTGAGGATTTGTTTGTAATGAGGCCGCCACCCCATTTGATGACCACCCGCTCACGCATATGTCTGCGAAGAGGAAATGGCTCAAGAGGATGCCCCTTCATATTACTCCAAATGACCTAATTCCCACCAAGCATTGATGACCCACGGAGTAGACCAAGGATTATGTCCGACGGTCCATCTCTGAGCGACTTTATGCGCCATTTGCAAGCCATTCTTGAAGAATCAGAAGATATCGTAGATCACATTGAACGAGAAACTCGCCAACTTCAGATTGAATCTGCTATTCAAGAAGCAATTATTTTCGGAAACCGTTTTCGTGAATTAGTTGAACAAGGAATTGACCCACTTCATTTGGTCAACCCGGTTTCTCGTGAAGAGATGCCACCACATGTATCTAAACTTGAAACTCTCAATATCGGCCATGCTCACTGCGGAGGATGCGGAACACGTCTAGAAAATGACCTTGATTTCTGCGCATCATGCGGTGAAAAGCGCTAATCACTCTTCTTCTTGTTCTTCGATTTCCCATTGGGCAATGATTTCCATTATGATTGGGTCATCAGCATCGATTCGGTAGAGATATTCACCAGGCATTTCATCGACTAGAAATACTGTCTTTCCAGCACGGTAGATGATATGTCCATCTGCGATTGCACGAACTGTGTCAACTTCAAGAATTGCTGGGCGTTGAATACGAACGTGTCCTGCTTCCATTGCGTTGGTAATACTTCGGGAAAGGTGAATGTGTTTCCTGTCTCCAGTTGTAATTCCCAATTCCTTTGTAGTTTCAACTTGTTCTTCCTCACAAGGCCAGTAAAGTGCTTCAGGAATTTGGTCTGTTGGCAAGTCAAGTTCTAGTTCAATTGAGTGTCCATAAGTTGCACGGAGCATATCTCCTTCAACTTGGTAACGACCCTTATCGTCTGCATTAGCGATAGCTGCAAAGTGCCATCCACGCAGCCAGTGGTAATGGCGTCGTTGCTTGGAAATTGATTCTGAAAGTTCACGTCCGTTGACCCATCCATTGATGTCCATTTCAACATTGAATTTTTCTGGTGCGTGTCTCAAAACTAAGGCCAACATTCGTCCGAGAGAATTCGATTCTCGGTCACTCATGATGAATTTTCCTTCTTCGTTACAGGTTGGGCAATTGGCACCTTTGAAGTGTCCATGGGCTCTGCATTGTCGCAGCATATTTCGAGGGGAGTAGAGCGTGTTCTTAGACTCTACGGGTGGTTTACACGAATTAAATACCTAGAATTTGACCGACTTGCTCAAGTGCTGGTTCCCCTTGGGAGTGACATGGTCGATGTTGCCGTCATCGGTGCTGGTCAAACAAAGTATGGTAATCACCAACTTGGTTTGAAGGGAATGTGGGCTGAGGCTGCGGAAAACGCATTTTCTTCCGTCGACAAAAATTTTGACCCTCGTCAAGTCGATGAGGCCTTTATTGGAAGTGTAGCATTCGGAGGTGCGCAACTGGGCAATACTGCCGCGTTACTGACCGAACATTCCGGATTGGACGGAATTCCAGTCCGGCGTGTAGAAAATGCTTGCGCATCTTCGGGTTTCGCATTACGTGATGCTTGGATGGCGATTAAGAGTGGACAAGCAGACATTGTCGTGGCCGGTGGCATCGAGAAAATGAATGACCTTTCAGCCGAACGTAAGCGCTTTTGGCTCGGTGTTTCAGGCGATACTGAATGGGAACGCCTAGCAGGCCTCACTTTTCCGGGAACTTATGCCTTGATGGCACGTCGACATTTCCATGAACATGAATCCTCGCATGATGATTTGGTCCATATTAGCGTCAAAAACCACATGCATGGTTTTGATAATGAACAAGCACACCTTAGAAAACAAGTCTCCTTTGATAAGGCTGAAAATGGTTTCATGGTAGCCGACCCTCTTACGCTGTATGATTGCTGCCCAACATCTGATGGGGCCTCATGCGTCATTCTAGCTGCTGACCATGTAGTACGACAATATACTGACGACCCAGTATGGGTGCGTTCTTCTGGAGCAGCATCTGACCGATTGGCTCTTCATGACCGTCCATCTATTACACAATTATTAGCAACTCAAAAAGCCTCACAATCAGCATATTCTGCTGCTGGTTTAACTGCAAATGATATGGATTTAGCCGAAGTCCATGATTGTTTTACAATCGCCGAATTAATGGCTACTGAAGATCTTGGATTTTCCGAACACGGGCAAGGCGGAATTTTTGCACGTGAAGGAAAGGGAATAAGAAACGAAGGTTCCGTATGTATCAATCCTAGTGGTGGACTCAAATCCAAAGGTCATCCCTTGGGAGCAACTGGAACGGGTCAAGCCGTTGAGGTGTTCAAGCAACTGAGGGGCTCAGTTGAAAATACGCGACAGGTTAGAGATGCAGAAATTGGATTGACGCACAATGTAGGCGGTTCTGGTGCAACCTGTGCCGTTCATATATTTGGGAGAGATAGAAATGTCTGAGAACCAGCATTGGAAGGGCTATTTGGTCGTCGAGGCTGAGGACTCCCTGTACATCCAATCACCCTATGTTCATGAAGAAAAAATTGTCTATGGCCCAGATAGCGACTCTACTACAATGGCGGTTGCTGCAATCCAATTGATGCAAATCAATGGCCATCAAATTAATGCAATACATCTTCCAGAATCTATTGATGCCTCAACTGTCTACTTGGCTACTGGTGTAGACTCTCCACTTCATAACGATGAGTTGGAATTTGACGAAATCAAGTGGGATGTTTTGGCCGGAGATGAAGCGACTCTTGTCGTTGCCAAGGTTAACACCGAGATATGCGATTTTGATGCACCGCAGGATGTTGAAATTATCGATGCAGAGTTCCATAACGACATGGGGGAGGCTTGGTGTCTTGAACAATCAACTAGTAATGTGTCTCAGGGTGCTTATGTTTCTCAATCTCAGTACATTGAAGGTGCCCGAGCACGTTTGTCACTTGCATCACAAAATGTTGATGGGAATCTCATTTGGCCCCCACGTCAACTCGATTCTTTAGGGCGCCGTCTTCCTTCGGAATCAGAACTTCTCATTGGCAAGGCTAAGGTTGAGTCATGGACAAAACTCAGTGCTGCAGGAGCACCGTCAGAATTTTCTTTACGTGCTCCAATCCTCGGTGGCCTTCAAACACTTTTAGTAAGTTTTGAGCAGGGTCCTCGAGGTGTTTTTTTGGTTACCGACGATGTAGACTATTCACCAGTTATCGGTGACATAGTTCATTTTGCAGTTCGAAAGATATATGCTCAAGAAGGAATCATTCGGTATGGGCTCAAAGCCATTCCTGTGCGCCAATAATAACATTATTTTTTCATTTGATATATCCAAAGCCTTGATAGAAAGGCAATGATGTGCATACAATATGGCAGGATTTGGGAACATACGAAAGGGTCGACGCGAGGCAGTTGAGAACCTTGGTTACAATGAGGGTGGAGACTGCCCACGTTGTGGAGGTGATGCTCAGCCATCGACCATGAACGGATACCTCAATTGTGTTTCTTGTCAACATGACTGGAAAGACCCGAATTTTGTTGAAGAATCCAACCAACTAGAGATTCCTACCTATCATCAAGACAGTCAACAGATTGAGGAGTTCAAGCGTGAAATTGAAAGTGGAAGTCTTGCAGGTGTCCTTGGTGTTGACAAAAACCTCTCAAAAGTTCAAGAAGAATCTCTCGCCCGTCTTGAGGATAAATGGATGACTGGTATGCAAGGACATTTTAACACGGCTGCCGAGGAGAGGAAACCTCTCATGATTAGTTTTGATGATGAGGATAATATTGTTTCGACAGAAGTCGCAGCGTTGACCGTGGTTGCCAACGGCTTTGATGGAGGTGAAGAAATACGACTTGAATATCCTGGCAAAGGTACTGAATTTTATTGTTTTAATGTCAACGACCCTAACGGTTGGAGAAAGGGCCGCTCGGCAGAAGATACAGCCCGTTCGATTGCCATGACAATCAACAACAACTCAAATTTAGTATTTGCAACACTAGAAGGAGTTCGCATTTCCTTCGAACTTCGAAACGATGAATTGAAGCCAGAATCATTAGTTTTGTTTGTCGATGACCCAGGAGGAACGGACATCGTTGCAGAGAAGAATGGCATTGTTCTAGATGCCCGTAATTTGCAAGATTTTGAGGATTACCGGAACATCGTCGAATTGGTTTTGGAAGATGGTATCATATCTCCAAGTGAGGACCAATTATTGTGGTCAATGAGGCAACAATTAGGTATTGACGATGTCTATCATGTCCAAATGGTTTTAGAAATGTATGGTGAAGATACACTCAAGGAATGTACTTCATGTGGGAAAATGGCTCAACTATATCCAGAATATGCAGCATGGTATTGTCAAGGCTGTGAAGAATGGTGTTGAAGCCCTTTTCAAATATTTATGGGTCTCTATGGGGCCTTCTATAGATTGGCATGGCAAGCTGTGATGAATATATTTTGTTTGAATGCGTGGAAGTCTTATCGCAGGAGCGAGGTATTCTTCATAAGGTAGTTCGCAATGGCGAGGGTAGGCGAGTGCTATGGCAGAAGACATATTGTATATTGGAATTGATTTAGGAACCTTCCGTTCCGTCATGGTATCTTCGGATAGCCACGAAGAAGAAGAACTAACAGTTATTGGTACTCCTAAAGATCCAATCGCACGAAATTTCCTCAAGCGAGATGTTCTTTTTGGTGAGGAAGCTCTCAAGAATCGACTCGCACTCAACCTATTCCGACCTTTGGAATTGGGTGTTATCAAAGATACACAAGAAGACCGTGAATTTATCGCGCACTTCATTACTCACCTCATAGGTCTATCAGACCCTGAAGATTACAACCGTGTGGTTGCAGTTATTGGTGCACCTGCAGAAGCAAGTTATGTCGATAAGACCGCTATTTTTGATGCAGCCGCTGGTTCAGTTAACGCTGCAATGATTATTTCCGAGCCTTTCGCTGTTGCTTATGCATTGGATATGATTGAACATACACTTGTCATCGATATTGGTGCTGGAACAGCCGACCTTTGTCGTGTTTACGGAACTATTCCTGGCCCTGGTGACCAAATGCACACCGGTCATGCAGGGGATTTCGTTGACCGAAAAATAATCGAAGAAGTTCAATCGAAATACAGTGGTGCTCAAATTACCAAAGACATGGCTCGACGTTGGAAGGAACAGCATTCCTTTGTTGGTTCAGCTACTCCAGATTCACCAGTAATGGTCGATTTCTCAATTGAAGGAAAGGCAATGAATCTTGACATTACCGATTGCATTCAACGTGCATGTGAATCGATTGTTGACCCAATTGTCGAAAATGTCAAGCAATTGATTGCAGGTTCAAATCCTGAATACCACGATGAGTTCCGCCGAAACATGGTTCTCGCTGGTGGCGGTTCTGGAATTCGAGGACTCGGTGCAATGATCGAACGTAAACTTTCGGATATGGGCGAGGTCAATGTCCACGTTGTCGATGACCCAGTGCGCCTCGGTGCTATGGGCGGTCTTCGCCTTGCAATGGAAGTTCCAGAAGAGATGTGGAAGAACCTAACTCTTGCAACTCGCTGATTTCAATATGCAGTCCTCCTTCCGACACTCGCTGCATTTTGTTTTCATTTCTCTGTTGTTTCATTGAGGTCAATTCGAGTGTATTTTTGAAATGGAACACTACAAAATATGCTGAATATCAACATATTGATATTTAATGGCGAATCAGTATGTTTTGGCTAGAATGACTCGACGACGGGTCATCTTTCCACTCATGTGACAAGGCAATTCTTCATCAAACTCTTCTGTTGAATCTCCGAGGAATGTCAGGCTAGTAGCACGTTCAATTGCTTCTGCATGTGCATCGGTTCCGTCGAAGGGGATTTGGTAAATTTTTCCATCGACAATCTCTCCATCCATGACCCATGTTCCATCGACTTCTTTGAAGGCTGGTAGGGGCTGAATGACATCATCCATATGTGCTGAAGAACGATTACGTAATTCTGCAGAGATTTCATCCAAAATTGAGATACATGAATTTGGCAGGTCATCCATTGGGATAGGTTCCTTTCCACCGGTCCTACGTGCAGCAAATGCCGTCCCTTGTGCGATGTCTCTTGGTCCAACATCAAGTCGTAGTGGTACACCTTTTATTTCCCAGTCGTAATATTTCTGACCAGCATGGATATCACGAGTATCGACCTTTACCCGAAGCCCATGCTTACGAAGTGTGACAGCCATATCTTGAGCGACAGATACAGTATCTACATCAGAGTTTTTTCTAATCATAGGGCAGATGACCACTTGGAATGGAGCAACTGCTGGGGGCATGATGAGACCGTTTTCATCGCCATGCATACCAACTACTGCACCGAGAAGGCGTTCTGACATTCCGTATGTTGTTTGATGGCAATACTGCTGTTTAGCCTCTAGATTCTCATATGAAAGGTCGAATGCCTTTGCCCATTGGTCTCGGTAATGGTGGCATGAAGCGACCTGAAGTGTTCGACCATTTGGCATTACTGCATCTATACCAATTGTGTACCACGCACCAGGGAATGTATCCCATACTGGGCGCTTTGCTTTGATGATTGGGAGGCACAAATCATGCATGATATTGTCGACAATCTCTAGGTCTTGTGCGATTTGTCGTGATGCATCATCCTCATCGGCATGTGCTGTATGTGCCTCAAAGAAATGAATTTCACGGACTCGAATAAACGAACGAGTTTGTTTAGTTTCATATCGGAATGTATTGACCATCTGGTAAACCTTTAGTGGCAAATCTTTGTGTGAACGAATCCATAATGGAAACATAGTATACATTGCCGTTTCAGAAGTAGGACGTAAGAACATTGGAATATCCAGTTCATTTTCACCAGCATGCTTTACCCAATAGACTTCTTTTTTGAAACCACCTTCTTCATCTTCATCACGAAGGTCATCAGGATCCACACCTTCCTCTCGAGCTCGTTTCAATCGTGCTACGAGTGCATTTTCCTTCTCCAAGAGGTTTTCTGGAATTAATAGAGGAAAGTTGACTTCTTCATGTTCTGTTCTTTCCATCTCAGCATGAGTTAACGAATCAATGAGTTTCATGGTCTTCCAGCCATACGGTCTCCAAACATCCATGCCCTTGATGGGATATCGCTTATCGACCAATTCGGCCGCCTCAACCATGAATGGATACCACTCATTGAAGTTCTCAGCCTTAGATGGAATGCCGCGCTTTGCCTTCCCCGGTCCTTGGCTCATGTTTCAGTCTCGCCCATCACTCGCACATCAAGATGACGCTTGAAAAGGTCCAATATGCACGGTTCCTCTGTAAGTAGATTCACCGCACACTCATTCTGAACCTCGGTTGAGATAGAATAATCCGACGACTGCTGTAAGAAACCATGCAATTTCGAGTATAAAAAACGCCCATTCTTGAATTAAATAAGCACGAATAGCCAGCAGACCAGAACCAACTGCCATGAGTAGAAGATACAATGGGGCCTTACTTTCAATGACATTTCGAGTTTCCATGAAGAACGCTAAAAGAATCAACATCATACCGAGGTATGCGATAATTTCCGTATTCATTTCAATGAACATTACAAACACTCTCATTTACGGAGAAGTGCAAACAGAGTTATGCTAAGGACGACTACAGCAACGATGTCTGGAATTCCAAAAGCCCCTGATTGAACAGGTTCAGACCATCCATATCCAGTATTGACCTTGTAGATATCCATCAAATTAATTCTCGTATAGCCATCAGCTGGACACAAATCCCCCGACTGGCATAAACTTCCTAGGACATATGACCAAACCCCAAATAGATTTAGAATAACAAATCCAAAACCGGCAAGAACCAAGTTTCGCATTCCAGTTTTCTTTTTTACTTCAACAACTGGAGGTATTGCCAGAGGTGGTAAATTCATGTTTGCAACCGGGATAGCAGGAGCAATATTCCCAATTACTTCGATCAACATATCCGTAGGGGGTGCGACTTCAGTGATTTCTGTAGCGAGTTCAGGTTCGACAAAATCACGTGGCTTTGTCAATTTCACCGGGTCGATTTTGATGCCGTAAACACGTTCTGCAAGACTCACTAATATGGGGTTCCCTGCTAGTTCATCTGGTGAAAAATCACCTGATAGAATTCGATTGAGTAACTCTTTGTCCGATGACATTGCGTGGCCTCCGTAAGTAAGCGGGTGTAGCCTTCCTTCAAGAAGCCTCCTTCTACCAAATGCTTGGCCGATTAAGCATTTCCTGCTTTTTCTACCTCTGCCCAGTCACGCATAAAGCCTTCAAGACCACGGTCAGTAAGTGGGTGTTTCATCAACTGGCGAAATATTTTTGCCGGCATTGTTGCTGTGTGTGCACCCAATTGAATGCATTG
>Ga0066849_10000334_pt1 | contig 18647 bp, 19 predicted proteins | sample ETNtaG_9_FD_65492 | JGI IMG/M metagenome (GOLD analysis project Ga0066849, IMG submission 65492) | Marine microbial and viral communities from oxygen minimum zone, Eastern Pacific Ocean - ETNP201406SV69 | ecosystem: Environmental > Aquatic > Marine > Oceanic | place: Pacific Ocean: Eastern... | reverse complement strand
TTGTTCCATCAGATTCAATTAAATTTCTAATATTATTATTAAAAAAAGTTATTATTAAGCCATTATTATTAGATAATTTTGTTTTAAAAGATATTTCTGAATTAATAGACTCTTCAGGTTGCAAATCACTATTCCCGCCATATCCATATAAATCAGTTCCATCAGGAGGCCTGAATGATTTAGAAACAGAAAATATAAATTTAGTTTTATCTGTCAAAGCATGACCAAAATTAATATTTCCAGAATAAAAATTACCATATATATTATGGTTAATATATCTAGTTCCAAAGTTGAATATAGATTTTTTTATTTGATATTCAGATTGAAAATATAATTCCTTTATCCAATTTTCTTTTTTAAACGCAGTGCCGAATGATAGTTCAGATAATCTCTCGTTGGTTAAATTTATACCAAGAATGATATCTGAATTAAACAAATTATAATAATTTCTATTAATATTAAGCTCTGTGCTTTTTGTATGTGTATAGTCTGTAGCATTTAGTGTTTTCTGATCAATCTTATTTATTTTATTAATAAATATAAATTTATCTTTATAATTATTATATTTTTTAGTTAAGACTACTTTTGCAAGAGAATCTTTATGGTCTTGATTTAAGTTAGCGCCAAAACTATCATATTCTGTATTCCCAAGACTTTGGTACCAATTTATTTCAATGTTATTATTTTTTTCATTATATAGATAAACAAGATTTAAATTTTTATTTATATATGCATGATTTTTTGTTGAATCTACTTTTGCCTTATATCCATTTGATTGTAATTCTATAAAACTAATTGTGAAATTATGTATATCATTAGAAAAACTCTTATTAAGTCCAAATTTATTTGTCTGATCTTTTCCAGATTCAATAATTATTTCATCATTATTAAACCTATTCTTTGTGATTATATTAATAATTCCCCCTATAGCATCTCTTCCGTATAATGTTGACATACCACCTTTTGAGATTTCAATTCTTTCTATTATTTGTGGAGAAACATGTTGAATTGAAGGAACACCCAATGTACCAGGGTTTAGACTAACACCATCTATTAAGACTTTTGTATGATTACTTTCCGTGCCTCGTAAAAAAATAGATTTTGTTTGTCCATGCCCACCATTACTTCCAATATTAATTGAGCTCACATGTTGTAATATTTCATCTATAGATTTGTAACCATAATTTCTTATTTCATCTTTTGTTATTATTGAAACTGTATTTAATGATTCGTGTATAGTAGTTTTCTTTAAGTTTGGAGTTACAATAATTTCATCTAAACCAGTTTGAGCAAAACTAATAGATGATATAGAAAACATCATTACAAGAATTATCTTTTTAATCATTACATACCCCTTTTATAATAAGGAATACTAATACATAGAAAATTCTAGCCAAATACCAGAATCAATGCCCATCTATGCAAGCATCCCGCTTTATGGGTTTCTCATCATGTTGGTATTCGGACTTTTTACCGTTACGGGTGTAGTACCAGACTAAATTCACTGGATTTTCCCAACTTCATAAGACTTAATTTTTAATACCTATGCCTTTTGCAAGTATTATTAGAGCTATTATAAACAAAATAATTATGAAAGTAACTATTATAAGAACCGCTAACAAGATGTTTGTTTCCTCTAGACCTAAAAACGCATATCTGTAAGAACTAACAATATATGCGATAGGGTTTACTAATGATATATCTTGCCAAATTTGCGGTAGAGCATCTATAGAATAGAATGTACCACCTAAATAGGTTAATGGAGCTAGAATAAAAGTTGGAACAATATTTATATCATCAAAACTTTTTGCATAAGCAGCGTTAATAAACCCTGCGGTAGAAAATAAAAAGGATGTTAAAAAAGTTATTAAAATAACAAAAGAAATATTATGGATAGGTATTTTAGTAAATAATGTTGTTACAAAATAAACCGCAATACTAACAACAAAAGCTCTTAACACGCCTCCTGAGATATAACCAAGTAATATTACCCAATTAGGAACAGGAGCAACGAGCAATTCCTCACAACTTTTTTGGAAACGCGAACTATAAAAAGAACCAACAACATTCATATAAGAGTTTGTTATAATAGGCATAAGAATAAGACCTGGTATTATATAATCTACATAGCTAAAATTTTTTATATTACCAATCCTATCACCAATAAAATTTCCAAATATTGTTATATATAAAAATATTGTAATTACAGAGGGGAGTATTGTTTGTATCCATATTCTTGCAAATCTTACAAATTCTTTTTTAACAATTGTTTGATATGCAATCATCCATGAGATATTCATGCTATTGTCTCTTCTTTAGTAAGTTCCATAAATAGCTCTTCCAATCTATTTCTCTTACTAATAATGTTTATTACATTAACATTCAAATATTTTAGTTTTTCAATAATTTGTGTAATAGAAATATTATTATCTACAGTTACCTCGATTGTATGAGCATCTATTAATTTATGTGAAAACTCATTTATATTTAATTTTTGATTAATAATATTTGCGGTTTTAATAATATAAGTATGCTCTTTTCTGAGATTATAAACTTCATCCATAGACGAATTTTGAATTATAGAGCCTTTGTGAATTATAGCTAAGTTTTTACATAATCTTTCAGCTTCTTCTAAATAGTGAGTTGTTAAAATTATAGTTACCCCATTATTATTTATTTCTTGAAAGAAATCCCACATTGTCAATCTAAGCTCGGTATCAACACCTGCCGTAGGCTCATCAAGAATCAAGATCTTTGGTTTATGTATAAGCGCCCTTGCAATCATTAATCGTCTCTTCATTCCTCCAGATAATTCTCTAGGAGTATCAAATCGTTTCTCCCAAATGCCTAATTGGTGAAATAATTCAGACGCACGATATTTAGCATCATGTTTATTAATACCAAAATAACCAGCAACATTAATCATTATTTCCTGTATTGGAATAAATTGATTTAGGTTATATTCTTGTGGAACTAATCCAATATTTCTTTTCGCAAAATCAGGATTGTCTTGTATGTCTTTCCCGAATACAGATACTTTGCCTGATGTAATTCTAACCAAAGATGACATAATTCCTATAACTGTAGATTTACCAGCACCATTTGGACCTAAAAATGCAAAAAAATCACCTTTTTTAATAGATAGATTTATGTTTTCAAGAGCTCTAAAGCCGTTTCGGTATATTTTGTTTAATTTAACAATATCTACTGCATTTTTCATAATAAAGCCTTAAATTTAGTGTTTTTTCCCCAAATAAATTGACAATAGTCTATACTTACGTAAACTTATCGAGTTATAACAGATAAACAACATGCATATCAAGCCTATAATAAATATGATATTGAAATGGAGTTAAAAAAGTATGAGTCACACATCCTATAAAAATGCCTATCCACGTTTACAAAGAAGTGAGTTAGCTGTACCAGGATCATCTCCAAAAATGTTTGAAAAAGCACTTAAATCACAAGCAGATTATATTTTCTTAGATTTAGAAGATGCAGTGTCACCTAATGATAAAATAACCGCAAGAGAAAATGTAATTAAAGCGCTCAAAGAAATGGATTGGAGAGGTAATGGTAAAACTATTTCTGTCAGAATTAATGGGTTAGATACACACTACATGTACAGAGATGTTGTTGAAATTATGGTTCAAGCTGGAGAATATTTAGATACTATTTTAATTCCAAAAGTTGGAGTTAAGAGCGATGTTTATATGGTGGATTGTATGGTTACTCAAATAGAGCAGGAAAGAGGGCTTGAAGATAAAGTAGGCTTAGAGTGTTTGATAGAAACTGCCTTGGGCATGGTAAACATAGAAGACATAGCTAAATCTTCAGACAGACTAGAAGCTCTCCATTTTGGAGTAGCAGATTATGCTGCAAGCTTAAGGGCACGAACAGTGGTGATAGGTGGTTTAAATCCAGATTATCCTGGTGATCAATGGCATCATGGTTTAGCAAAATTAGTAGCAACTTGTAGAGCATATGGTTTACGTCCAATTGATGGACCATTTGGAGATTTTAACGACCCTGATGGATATATATTAGCTGCTAAAAGAGGAGCAGCTATTGGAATAGAGGGTAAGTGGGCTATACACCCATCGCAAATTGAGCATGCAAATAATGTATTTTCTCCTCCAGCTGAAGAAGTTGAAAAAGCAAAAAGAATTATTGAGGAATTAAAAAAGGCAGCTGCAGAAGGGAAAGGAGCTGCTCAATTAGACGGCAGAATGATAGATGCTGCATCTGAGAGGATGGCAGAAAATATTGTAAATATTAATAAGTTAATAGAGTCTAAAAAATAATGGACATACATGAGTATCAGGCAAAAGAAATATTGTCAAAATTTGGCGTATCTACGCCTAGAGGAGGCATAGCATACAGTCCTCAAAATGCCAAGGATAGAGCTGCAGAATTAGGCGGTGAAATGTGGGTGGTAAAGGCTCAGATTCATGCTGGAGCAAGAGGAAAGGCTGGAGGTATAATTGTTTGCAAAAGTTTACAAGAAGTATCTGATGCCGCAAATAAATTACTGGGCAAAACTTTAGTAACGAGTCAAACAGGCCCAGCTGGGAAAACGGTACAGAGAATTTATGTAGAAGAAGCAACCGATATAAAAAAAGAGTTTTATCTTGGACTGGTGTTTGATAGAAGCTCAGAAAGCATAATGGTTGTAGCATCATCAGAAGGTGGAATGAGTGTTGAAGAAATAGCAAAAGAAAAACCAGAAACTTTAATAAGAGCTAAAGTAGAAGCTGCAGTAGGCATGCAAAGTTTTCAAGCTAGAGAAATAGCATTTGGCTTAGGAATAGAAGCAAAGGCAATATCAAGATGTGCAGAAGCAATTTTAGGGTGCTATAAAGCATTCAGTAATTCAGATGCAACAATGGTGGAAATTAACCCATTAGTTCTTACAGGCGATGATCATGTTTTAGCATTAGATTGTAAAATGTCTTTTGATGATAATGCATTATATAGAATCCCTGAGATTGCGGAATTAAGAGATAAATCACAAGAAGACCCAAAAGAAACGTATGCTGCCGATAGAGGTTTAAATTATATAGCGCTTGATGGAGATATTGGAAATATCATAAATGGTGCGGGCTTAGCAATGGCGTCAATGGATATGATTCAACTTGCTGGAGGACAACCTGCTAACTTTTTAGACGTTGGAGGAGGAGCAACACCAGAAAAATTTGTTAAAGCATTTAAGCTTATATCTAGCGACCCTAAAGTCCGAGTTATATTAATTAATATTTTTGCAGGCATTAACAGATGTGATTGGGTTGCACAAGGAATAGTTGATGCATTGAATCAAATTAAAATTGAGCAACCACTAGTTATAAGATTAGCTGGCACAAACGTTAACGAAGGCATGAAAATATTAAAAGATAGTAAAGTAAAATATATTGAAGCATCAACCCTTGAAGAAGCTGCTAATAAAGCTGTTCAAGAATTAAAAAAGTTGGGGAAAAAAGAGTAATGTCTATATTAATTAACAAAGATTCCAAGATAATTGTACAAGGATTTACCGGGAAAATAGGAACTTTCCATGCGCAAGAAATGATTGAGTATGGAACTAATATTGTTGGTGGAGTAACACCAGGAAAAGGTGGACAAACACACTTAGATAAACCTGTTTTTAATACAGTAAAAGAAGCTGTTAAAGAAACTGGTGCTGACGCAAGTATCTTATTTGTGCCCCCAGCTTTTGCAGCAGATTCTGCTATGGAAGCAGCTGATGCTGGAATTAAAACTCTCGTGGCCATTACTGATGGAATACCAGCGCATGACATGATTAAAGTTAAGCGTTACATGAGAAGATATAAAAATGAAGATAGAATGACTATGGTAGGACCTAATTGTGCTGGTGTAATAAGTCCTGGAAAATGTATGTTAGGAATTATGCCAGGACATATCTATAAAGAGGGTAACGTTGGTGTTATTGGAAGATCTGGAACATTAGGTTATGAAGCAGCACAACAAATGAAAAATCTTGGTATAGGTATTTCTACTAGCGTAGGAATAGGGGGAGACCCTATAAACGGAAGTTCTTTTAAAGACCATCTTGAAAAATTTGAACAAGATGATGAGACAGAGGCAATATTAATGATAGGAGAGATTGGTGGCCCACAAGAGGCTGAAGCAGCAGATTTTGCGAAGGAAAATATATCTAAACCTGTAATAGCTTATATAGCAGGCTTAACTGCACCAAAAGGCAAGAGAATGGGCCATGCGGGCGCTATAGTTAGCGCTTATGGGGAATCAGCGGCAGAGAAGGTTGAAATTTTAAAAGAGGCTGGAATAATAATTGCAAAAAACCCATCAGTTATTGGCGACACCGTTGAGTCAGTTCTAAAAACTTTATAAATGAATTCAACTCATTGTTTAATCGATATAGGTGCGAACCTAACCCATCCAGAGTTAAATAAAAAAATAGACGTAATTGTAGATAATATTAAATCTGCAAATATTGAGAAAGTAATAATTACTTCATCAAATATTCAAGACACAAAAGAAGCTCTTAAAATAATAAATAAATATCCAGATTTATTTTATACAACAGTTGGTTTCCATCCACATAATGCCAAAGACTACAGTTCTAATTATGTGGCAGAAATAGAAACTCTTTTAAATAATAAAAAAGTTCTCGCATTAGGTGAATGTGGATTAGATTTCTACCGTAAATATTCAACAAAAGAAGAGCAGATATTTTGTTTTGAGCAACATTTAGAAATTGCTAACACCATTAAAAAACCAGTTTTTCTTCATGAAAGGCATGCATTTAAAGATTTTTCAAATATATTAAATAAATATAAAGATGGGTTATGTAAATATGTCGTTCATTGTTTTACCGGAACTAAAGAAGAGTTAAAAAAATATATTGATATGGGTTGTTATATAGGTATAACAGGGTGGATTACCGATGAAAGCAGAGGAAAACATTTACATGAAATAATAAAATATATACCAGAGGACCGTCTTATGATTGAAACAGACTCTCCTTATTTAATTCCACATAACATTAATTCTAAGCATGATGGTATTAATGAACCATCATATTTAACATATGTAGCAGAAACTATTGCTAAGTGTTTAAATAAAGATATAAACTATGTAAAAGATATAACTCTTAGAAATACCAAATTATTTTTTAATATTAATGAATAAGATCAACACAAAATTACAATTACCAGACAATAAAAAAAAATTACTGCTACACTCATGTTGTGCTCCATGTTCAGGAGATATTATGTTGAGACTCAAGGAATCAAATATAGACTATACTGTATATTTCTATAATCCCAATATCCACCCATCGAAGGAATATATTTTGCGTAAAGAGGAAAATATGTTATTTGCTAAAAAAAATAACATACCTTTTATAGATGCTGACTATGATCCAAAGAAATGGTTTGATTTAACAAAAGGAATGGAGTGGAATCCTGAGAGAGGAACAAGGTGTTCCGTGTGTTTTGATATGCGATTCATTAATACAGCTGAATATGCGTATAAAAATAATTTTGATACTTTTTCTAGCACATTAGGTATTTCAAGATGGAAAAATTTTGATCAAATTAATAAATCAGGTATTTATGCAGCCTCTAAATATAAAAATATATCTTACTGGGTATTTAATTGGAGAAAAGAAAATGGATCTCAAAGAATGCTTAATATTTCTAAACATGAGAATTTTTATATGCAAGAATACTGTGGATGTGTGTATTCACTCAGGGATACAAATATTTGGAGAGAAAAAAATAATAGGCCTAAGATAGTTATAGGTGAGAATTATTATTCATATTTAGACAAAAAAACCTCCAATAACTAAAAGAGCAATTAAGCTTAGCCACGCCAAAAAAGATCTTGAAATTATTGTTTGGGTATATTCTATTCGACTATCTAATGTATCATCCTTAATAGCATTAGAGGTCAAATCTTTGCCTACTTGATTGATGGATTTTATATTTGCTTTATATAAATCAGAATCCTTTTTTAAGGAATTCCAAGATTTCATACAAACTTCAAAATCTGCAACTATTGCATATGAAAAAATAGATAGACGGATAGGTATATATTCAATAATTGATATTATAACCTTTAGTTTCTTTTTTATTTGCAAATCTATTTTCATTTGTTTGTTATATAGATAATTATCTAACACTATAAAACTTAAGCATCCAGCAGGACCAAGTAATAAAAAAGAAAATATTACAGTAAAGGTGTTCCTTGTGGAATTATAGAATAAATTATCAACAATAGACTCATAATTTTCTTTATTCTGGGTTGGAAGAATATATTTAAATCTATCATCAGTTTTTAATTCTTTATTCTCATTAAAAGAAAATTTTAAATTTTCAACCATTAGATTAAATTCACTTGGCTTTAAGCAATACATTAATATTATTAAACTAAACAAAAACTCAAATAAAGGATGTAAAAAATGACCTGAAACAAACAAAATAATAGTAGTAATAATAAATATACCAATGGGAAACAACAAGTATAGATTATATTTTTCAGAAATATAATCCTCAGATAGTGTTTTAAACTTATCAAACAAAGTATTTAATAAGCGCGTATCTTTCATATTAGATATCGGATCATATATATATTCTAATACTAGCGAGAAAATTATTAACAATGCAGTCGTCATTTAATCTTCCCTTTTTATTCTTTTCCAGTCAAAATATTTTCCTGGATCATTTTTTCTTTCAGGTGAAATCATGCTATGGCCAATAATATTATTATCTGTAACTTTAGGATAACATGTCTTAATTTCCGATATTACCTTAATTAATGATAGATACTGCTTCTCTTCAAATGCCGAGCTAACAGTTCCTTCAAGTTCTATACCAATAGAAAAATCATTAAATTTTGTACGATTATTATATTCTGATTTTCCAGCATGCCATGCTCTTAAATTTAATGGAACAAATTGGATTATATCACCATTTCTTCGAATTAGTATATGCGCAGAAACTTTTAAACCCGCGATTAACTTAAATGATTTATCTCTCCCTATATCAAGCTTGTTTTGAAATAAATCTATAATATTGTTATTAGCATATTTACCCTCAGGTAGACTTATACAATGTATGATGATTGTGTCTACCTCAATTCCAATAGGCCTCTTATCACAGTTATCTGATTCATAGAATGGCACATTGTTAATTAAGTGTGTATTCGTATCAATTTTCATTATTATTTCTATAAGAACTACTCTATCACTGTTATCATATTATTATCTTAATTATGCCAAATTTTCTTATTAATACGGACAAAAAATTGTCAAATATATTTAAAGATCTAGAAAATAGTAAAAATATTGGCTTAGATACAGAATTTATTAGAGAATCTTCGTATTTTCCTCAATTAGCATTATTACAATTGAGTGATGAAAAAAATAACTACTGCATTGATATTTTTGAGATTGAAAATAATAGCCTAATCATTAAATTACTTACTAATATAAATATTAGAAAAATACTCCATTCTTCTAAGCAGGATTTAGAAGTATTACACCATTATTTTGGTTGTTATCCTAAAAATATTTTTGATACACAAATAGCATCTAATCTAACTGATTGCAATATAAGCATTAGTTATTCTAATTTAGTTAAACAGAATTTTAACGTAGAGTTAAAAGAAGGTTCATGGAGAACAGATTGGCTTAAGAGACCAATATCAGAAGAAAAAATAGAATATGCTGCAAATGATGTTAAATATCTTATACCACTTTCTAAAATATTTTTAAAAAAATTAAAGGAATTAGACAGATTAGAATGGTTTTATGAGGAACAGGACACTGAGCTTTCAAAATCTAATATTGTTACAGATCCAAAAAAAGCTTGGAAAAAAATTACAATACCAATAAATTTATCAAATAATCAATTACTACGATTACAATTAATATCAGAATGGAGAGAAATTAAAGCAATTAAGAAAAATATGCCTAGGAGGTGGATTATAAGTGATAGAGAACTAATCAAAATATCAACCTCAACATTAAAAGAATTGCCTATAATTTTAGATAATTCTAAACAAACACTGTCTATTGAAAGTAAAGAAAAGATACTGTCAATAATTAATAATAAAAATGAGACCTCTAAAGAAGACAAATCTTTAAAATTAGATTTGAATGCGTATAATAAAAAAATTAGCAAATGTAATGAAACCATAGTAAAAGTTTGCGAGAAATATAATGTCGCATCTACATTAATAGCCAATAAAAGAGATATTGATTATTTTGCAAGAGGTTGCACAGACATTCGTTTTCTTAAAGGTTGGAGATTTAAAATTTTTGGTAAATTGGTACAATAGATAATGAGAAAGTATTCATCAATGATAGTTGACGGAAAAGATAGGTCTCCTAGCAGATCAATGTTGAGAGCTGTTGGTTTTAAAGATAAAGATTTTAAATTGCCACAAATAGGCATAGCTTCAACTTGGAGCATGGTCACGCCTTGTAACATGCATATTAATAAACTTGCAGAAATATCTGCTAAATCAATTGATGTAAATGGTGGAAAATCTATTATATTCAATACTATTACAGTGTCTGATGGCATATCCATGGGAACAGAAGGCATGAGATACTCGTTAGTTTCAAGGGAGGTTATTGCTGATTCGATTGAAACTGTTGTGGGATGCGAAGGATTTGATGGCTTGTTAGCAATTGGTGGTTGTGATAAAAACATGCCAGCTTGCATTATGTCTATGGCAAGATTAAATAGACCGTCTATATTTGTTTATGGGGGAACTATATTGCCAGGTTCACATAATTCAAAAAATATTGACATAGTGTCAGTTTTTGAAGCTGTTGGTAGTAATGCTAATAGGAAAATTACTAATAAAGAATTATTAAATATAGAAAAAAAAGCAATACCTGGACCTGGGTCATGCGGAGGAATGTATACAGCTAACACAATGGCCTGTGCAATTGAAGCATTAGGGATGAGCTTAACTAATAGTTCAGCTCAGGTTGCAATTTCTAGAAATAAAAAATTAGACTGCAAGGATTCGTCAAAAGCATTAATGAATTGCGTTAAAAAAGATATAAAACCTTCAGACATAATAAATAAAAAATCTATAGAAAATGCAATAACAGTTGTTATGGCTCTAGGCGGATCTACTAATGCTGTATTACATCTTCTTGCAATAGCAAACTCTGCAGGTGTTAAATTATCTCTCAATGATTTTGATAGAATCGGTAATAAAACTCCAGTTTTAGCTGACTTAAAACCCAGTGGACACTATTCAATGTCAGAATTAGTTAAAATAGGAGGGGTAGCTCCTCTAATGAAATTATTGCTTGATAAAAAATTGCTTCACGGAGACTGCCTTACGGTGACAGGGAAAACAATTAAGCAAAACCTTAAAAAAGTTTCTAGTTATTCAAAAAAACAAAAAATAATCATGCCTTTTAATAAACCTATTAAAAAAAATGGACATTTAATAATTCTTAGAGGAAATTTATCTCCACAAGGATCTGTAGCCAAAATTTCTGGTAAAGAGGGAGATACGTTTGTTGGCTCAGCAAAGGTTTATAATTCAGAAGAACTTGCTTTAAAAGATATTTTAAATAACAAGATTAAAAAAGGAACGGTAATTGTAATTAGATATGAAGGACCTATTGGTGGGCCAGGAATGAGAGAAATGCTATCACCAACATCAGCTGTTATGGGTAAGGGATTAGGAAAAGATGTAGCTCTCATCACAGACGGAAGATTTTCTGGGGGAAGCCACGGTTTTGTTGTAGGACATATTGCACCAGAAGCATATGTCGGTGGACCATTAGCTATTGTGAAAAATGGAGATAGGATTGAAATAAGCTCTATTACAAAAGAATTAAATATTATATTGAGTAAAGCCGAGATAAAGAAACGTCTAAAATCTTGGAAAAAACCTAAAAGAAAAATTATAAACGGTGTTTTATCCAAATATGCCAAGTTAGTTAGTCAAGCGGATACCGGCGCCATTACTAGCAATTATTCATAAATCTTTGATTTCATCTTTATAAAGCTTGCTAACAATTTCATTAATTATTTCAAGCCTTTCTAATGCATTGTTGGTAGATATTAAATTTGCTTTAGTAGATAAGTCTAATGGCAAACACTCAACCAATCTAAAACTAACCCACGATGCATCAGAGTAACGTTCTTTTTTAAAACTTACAAAATTTTTTATTCCAGGGTATATTTGTTTATAGAATTTAGACAAGATTAAATATTTTTGTGGAATTAGATATTCTTTTTCAGTTTCAATAAATTCAATATCTCCCATAAGTAAATTATCTTTATTTAATTTAGATGATAAAACTTTTGCAATAGACATTCCTTCTACAGTAATGCCTAAAACCCCATCCTCTAACTTATTCCAGTTAATTATTTTTACAAATGAGGTATATTGGTATATATCACCAACATATTTATCTTGCGTTTCATTTTTAGCTAAGGCAATACAAAAACCTTTTTCATATTTTATGCAATCTTTAACCATATCCAAATATCTCCTTTCAAATATCCTTAATGGAAATAGACCACCTGGCAGAACTATGCTCGTTAACGGGAATATTGGGTATGTATCATTTAACATTGTTAGATTTTTTGAAAAATTTTAAAGATAATGAATTAATGCAATAACGTTTAAATGTTGGATAAGGCCCATCATCAAACACGTGCCCTAAATGTGCATCACACATTTTACATGTCACCTCTATTCTTTTCATCCCACAAGAATTATCTTCAGTTTCTATTATTGATTCATTTGAGAATGTGTCATAAAAACTAGGCCATCCAGTACCAGAGTCAAATTTTTTCTGGGAGTCAAACAATGTATTGTTACAACAAATACATTTGTAAAACCCATGTCCTTTATTTAGATTATATTTACCACTAAACGGTGCCTCAGTATTTTTTTCTCTAGTTATTTTATATGATGCATCAGATAATTCAGTTTTCCAATCTGAATTACTTCTTATTACTTTTTTCATTAGTTATATATTTTCTCAATTCTTTTGTGCTCTTGTTGCTCATTATTAGAATAATATCAATATCAGATTTATTATTCATAATGTATTCTTTTATTTTTAAATAAGAATCCATTAGCTTTATTTTTTTACTTTTTAGTAACCATTTAAACAGATGAGATCTAACTATAATACTATGATGAGATTTTTTAAGGGCATCAGGGAGTTTATTTTTATGCGTACCTGATATCATAGAATTAGATTTAATTTCACATATTGACAATATTTTTTTATTATTATATTCATTTCTTAATGATTGCACTGAACTTTCAATTTCTGTCGGATGATGAGCAAAATCATCAAAAATCATAATGTTGTCCAGATATCCAACAAACTCCATTCTTCTTTTCACTCCAGAAAATACACTGATAGCTTCTAGGCATTTGTTTAGTGGAATCTTTATTTGTAATGCCGCAATGATTGCCAAGGATATATTTTTATAATTATGCATTCCAATTAAATTAGATTTAATTACTTTTTTTCTATTGCCTTGTGATATAAAAAAGGAGTTTTTATCTTTTGTTAATAGCCAATCAGGTTTCACTGATTTTTTAGTTGATAGAGAAATAACCTTAGACCACACTCCTTCATTAATAAGTTTACATATATTTTTGTCGTCTATGTTATATATAATCTTTCCATTTTTAGGTATAGTTCTAATTACATGATGAAAATTCTTTATAATGTCATCTATATCCTTAAAAATATCTGCATGATCAAACTCAATATTATTTATTACAAATATATTTGGATGATAATGCATATATTTAGATCGTTTATCAAAAAAAGCAGTGTCATATTCATCTGCCTCAATTACAAAGAAATCTGACTTTGTTAGTTTAGCTGGTGATTCTAAATTAATTGGTAAACCACCAATTAAATAACTAGGGTTAAATTTCGCATATTTTAATATCCAAGTTATTAGAGATGATGTTGTTGTTTTACCATGTGTGCCTGATACGGCAATAACTTTTTTATGAGACAAAATATTATCATATAACCATTGAGGCCCTGAGGTAAATTTAATATTTTTTTCCAAGAGAGTTTCAATTATTTTCATACCTCTTGACATTACATTGCCTACTATTACTAAATCATATTTATTATCAAGAATTTTTGGGTTATATTCTTCAGTAAAACTAATTTTCTCTTTAATTAAAACGGACTTCATAGGATCATATAAATTTTTATCAGAACCAGTTACATTATGTCCAAGTTGTTTAGCTAGAATAGCTATACCCGCCATAAATGTTCCACCAATTCCTAAGATATGGATTTTCATATTAATATTTGAATTAAAATTACTATCACTAACAAAAATAACATGCTATGTAAAATCGATATGCTTAGACCAAACATCATTGTAGTATCAAAAGCATTTTTAAAAATATGCCCGTTTACAAACCAAGCATAAATAGATATCACAAAAAATAATGACAACATTAAATTTCCCGTAGGAGATAACAGAAAAATAATAATACCTGTCATTAAAGTAATTAGCGCATGTATTCCTAAAGTTCCCGAACAAACTTGCAGATATCTAACTGAATATTTATTAGTTTTAGTATTATTATCCCTTATGGTTAAAGCAACCTTAATAAATAAAATAGTAACTATGATATAAATTAAAGCAAAAAATATATTCATTGTATAATCAATATTAGGGTCCAGCGAAACTAACCCGACTGCCATGTTAGCAAGAATTATAAAATTTAAGAGACTTGAGCTTGTTGGCAAATCTTGCGGCCCTTTGGAAAACTGCAAAATATCGATAAAAATTTTTAAATTTAATAACATATAGTGTTATAATCTTTGTTTATAATGAATATAAGGATAACATATTGGACCAAAACTCTATAATTAAATCTTATAAAAGAGTATCTAGCTTTTATGACTATACTTTTGGCAAAGTATTTAAACCTGGGCAAAGGGCTCTAATAGAGAAAATGAGTTGCAATGATTCTGATATTGTTTTAGAAATAGGTATAGGAACAGGAGCATCACTCCAATTTTATCCAAATAAAACAAATGTTATTGGCATTGATATTTCGCCAGACATGTTAGATTTAGCAAAAGAAAAAATTAAAAATAATAAAATTGAAAACAAATATATATCCATGATGAACGGTGAACATTTAAGTTTTCCAGACAATACGTTTGATAAGGTTGTAGCGATGTATGTTATGTCTGTGACGCAAAACCCTAAAAGCCTAATCGATGAAATGAAGAGAGTTTGTAAAGATGATGGAGATATATATATTGTAAATCATTTTAGCTCAGAATCTGATAAATTTTGGATAAAGGCTTTAGAAAAAGGATTGATGCCAATTAGCAAGATACTTGGTTGGAAACCTTATTTCCCTTTTTCTGATTTTAATAATTACGCAAATCTAAATGTACAAGAGGTGTCAAAGGTAAATATTTTTAATTATTGGAATATAATTCACGCGACAAATAATAAATAATTAAACGACCGTATCTATCATTTTTTTTAATTCACCTGATTCAAATAACTCTAACGTAATATCACAGCCACCAACTAATTCTCCCTTTATGTATAATTGAGGGAAAGTCGGCCAATTTTTAAAATTTGGAAGTTCTTGCATGATTTCTTGATCTAAAATTACATTTACATAAGCAAACTGTTTTCCACATTGTTTAAGTACTTCAACTGCTTTTGATGAAAAGCCACACATAGGCATATCAGGAGTACCTTTCATATAAATTATGATTGGATTATCAGAGACCTGTTTTTGAATTTTATCTAGTGCTGTCATAAGCAATTGCTACATAATAGCCCTAATCCGTTATGGCTGTAACCCATGAATAACAACATTGGAATACTTAGCGCTGTGTTAATTCTAGAAGCTAATAACGCTGTTTTCTTAGCTTGCGCAATTTCATCCGCACTAGCAGGTTCTTGAGCAAATTTATTTAAACCGAGAACTTTTTGTTGATTAGGCCATATTAATACCCATACGTTAAATAACATTATTGTTCCTAACCATGCGCCTATTCCAATGCCAGCCGCTCCACTTGATAATGTAAATGCTGCATGTAACATGCCATGATGATGAAGATAAGCTGCCCCAGTAACCCATGTAACTACAGCGCCCCATCTAAACCACAGTAGCGCTAATGGTGCTACATATTTTCCAATTGCCGCTGGACCAGGATCTTTATCAGCAGCAGCTTGAGCCATTGCTGGTACTTGAATAAAGTTAAAATAATATAGTAATCCAATCCAAGTGATACCTGATAAATAATGCAGCCATCTTAAATAATGTTCAACTCCAGATAACTCTCCTCCTATTGCCATAACAAGTATAGCGCTCAGAACAAAGCCAGAAATAATAGTACCTTTTATAGATAATAGTGGGTTCATAAACTCTTCCTCAAAATATGTTTTGTATATAGTGCTATAATAAATGATGTAGGCTGTTTTATCTATTATTTATTTATAATAAAAATTTGGAAAGAAAATGTGCGGTATTTGCGGGGAAATTAGATTCAATAAAAGTAAAATAGATTCTGTAAAAGCAGAACATATGATGCAGTCTATAAAAAGCAGAGGACCAGATAACAAAGGCCTATATTCACATAAAAACATATTTTTAGGACATAGAAGATTGTCTGTTATAGATGTAAGTAATAAATCAAATCAGCCACTTATTGATAAAAAACTTAATTTAATTGTTGTTTTTAATGGAGTTATATATAACTACAAAGATCTTCGTAAAACATTAACAAAAAAAGGTTATAAATTTTCCACAGAAGGGGACACAGAGGTAATATTAAAATCTTATCACTATTATGGAGACAGTTTTGTCGAAAAATTAGATGGAGTTTTTTCGTTTTGCATATACGATATAACCCAAAACTTTTTTTTTGCTTCTCGTGATAGATTTGGAATCAAACCTTTTTATTATTCCATTAACAATAATTGCTTTACCTTTGCTTCAAACACCCAGGCATTAATTACAGACAAACATAATAAAATTAAATCTCAAAGTTTAAATTATCAATTAAACCTTCATTCAGTTATACCTGCTCCCAATACCATCTTAAATGATATATACAAATTAGAGCCTGGGCACTATTTAAAAATCTATCCCAACGGAGACTTTATTAAAACTGAATATTACTCAATTGATAATATAAACATTAACCATAATTTAACCGAAAATGAAATTTTAGAGCAAACAGAAATCTTGTTGGTTAAGGCCATTAAAAAGAGGTTATTAACCTCAGATGTTCCTGTTGGTGTTTTGTTATCTGGGGGCTTAGATTCAAGCCTTATTGTTGCAATAGCTGCAAAAAACAAAATAGCTAACATAAATACTTTTTCCATTGGCTTTTCAACCATTGAAGAAGAAATGGGTAATGAATTTTATTATTCAAACCAAGTATCAAAAAAATTTGATACTAACCACCATAAATATTTAATCAACGATAATGACTTATATGATAATTTAGACTCTGTTATTGCAATGATGCCAGAACCTATGGTGAGTCAAGATGCTTCGGCATTTTTTCTGCTAGCAAAACAAGTATCTGAGATACAAAAAGTAGTATTAAGCGGACAAGGAGCAGACGAATTATTTGGGGGATATTTTTGGTACGACCTTATGAACAAAGCTAAAGGGTCAGATTATCAAAAGTTTGCACAACACTATTTTGATAGAGACCATGATGATTATAAATTAACCATTAATAAAGAATATATAAAAGATAATTATAGTAAAACACTAATAGAATCATTTTTTTCAAAATATAATAATACCAATTTAAGCTTTCTTGACAAGGTTTTAAGAATTGATATTTCAAAACTAGTCATTGATGATCCTGTTAAAAGAGTTGATAGCATGACTATGTCATGGGGTTTAGAGACAAGAGTGCCTTTTTTAGATTTTGAATTAATTGAGTTTTTATTATCTGTAAGCTCTGAGAATAAGATTATGAACAATGGTAAATATTATTTAAAGAAAATTGCAAAAAAATATTTGGATAAAGATTTGGTGGATAGAAAAAAATACTATTTCCCTGTGCCGCCTTTAAAAATTATTAAGGATAAATTTTATGATTATGTGCGAGAAATATTATTATCTTCACAATGTATAAATAGAAATATTTTTAATAGACAAAATATTAATTATTTATTAGAAAATCCTAATAGCAATTTCACAAAATTAAATGGAAATAAATTATGGCATCTTGCATTACTTGAAAGATGGTTTCAATTAAATGTAGACAAATAAAAAACCCACCTCTAATTTAATAGAGATGGGTTTAGTTTATTTATTTAAACAAAGATTTTAGAAATTATGTGTTATACCAACACCATATGTACGAATTGTACTACCACTACCTTCCATACCTTTTCTAATGTATCCAATTGTTAAATCAGTAGAACGACTTAAGTTCATTCTATTAGATATACCAAAAGTTTTATAATCTTCATTGGCTGCAACTTCTCTGCTATCACCGTTTGCATGCACTATTTGAATATCGTTATTACCTATAGTGTAATGAATACCGACAGTGTCAATATCACCCTCACCATTTGTATAACCATTTCCAGTAATCTCAAGATCTTCTTGTGTAAAGAAGACTCCTA
>Ga0066849_10000331_pt1 | contig 18675 bp, 16 predicted proteins | sample ETNtaG_9_FD_65492 | JGI IMG/M metagenome (GOLD analysis project Ga0066849, IMG submission 65492) | Marine microbial and viral communities from oxygen minimum zone, Eastern Pacific Ocean - ETNP201406SV69 | ecosystem: Environmental > Aquatic > Marine > Oceanic | place: Pacific Ocean: Eastern... | reverse complement strand
CTACTTGCCCGTTGCTTCCATCATAAACTTGAAAAATATGATGTGAACCAGTTTGGAATCTTTCTCCTCCTGTATCGTAGCCCGGATCAGCAACTTGAAGAGCCGCGTCTGGTTCATACACTTTTGGGTTGGCCTCTTCTGCGCTTCCGCCTCCACCGCCGCCGCCGCCCCTATGGTCAATACCTACGTTAACTTCAAATCCACTATCCCAAATAAAATCTCCATTGAAGCCAGCGTCCCAACCTTCATCGTTGTAATATAGAGCTTGTACGCCATACTTAAAAAACCCGCTTCCTGCTTGTGGGTCAACAGGCAAAGTGTCCTCATGATCATAAGAATTACCTCCGGTAATTACATATGATAGACCCCTTCCGCTTTCATTGTCCCATATATTAATAATATTTCCGGTGGGTTGCAATTTGCTCCATTCACTTAACCACACTCCTCGATCTATCCTTGGGGAGCTATTATTATCGTATTGTCCTATCCAAATGCCAGTTACCTCCCCTAGTGAATCCATTCGCCCCGCTTCCCATGTTCTTAAGTTTATCCATCCCGCCATTCCGTCATCTGGATATATTCCTGAATATTTAATTGCACCAACCTCAAAACCATCGTGATACATGAAACGATAACGAGCAGTGCGGCCACCCCGACCCTGCGCTCCATCCTGACCAGATGGCCCTGCGACTCCAGAAGCTCCACTTGGCCCTAGCGGGTGAATTACGAAAGCACATCTTGTACCATCTCCGGTTCCATTGGTTGTGTCATAGATCAGGTTATCGTGGGTGTTAGGCTGGCTGGTGTCTGCGTCAAGGTTCTCGCCATGACCCAAAAATTCAACTGGAACTACATATCCTGTACAAGTGTGGAGCGAAGCGCCGGGGGCCAGTGTCGCTCCATTAGCGTCTAATTTACCATATGTACCTTTTACGTAATATTTATTCCACCACGCCCAGCCCCCTTGTATCTCGGTTTGTACTTCTACTATATTTCCTGTTACGTTAGGCTCGTTAACAAGATCAATAAAATCAGTATTAACAGTATATTTATAAAAATCTTTTTTAGGAATAAAAATACCAGTGACTTTGAAGTAGTACTCATCCGGAGAAACTGGAGTTCCATCCTCCTCCGTCCTCTGAATCATTTCACCATCCTCCCATAACCCGTCATGAGAATATGGTGAGCTATTTGCTACCGAGGGGTGATAAATTGGATCACCATTGTCGCAACCATTATAAGAAGGGTCTGGGTCAAGCGAATCGGGATTGTTAGCACACCCAGAATAAATCCAGTTAAAATAAAGACCGAGGCCACCAAGTTCACCCGTCATACCGGAGGGTCCATTATCTCCAGACGGACCCCTTAAATCGAAAGGCCCAATACTTTTTGGCTCTGTATTGATAAAATACATCCCAGTAGAAACGCCAGTCATTCCTGTAATTGAGTGACCAGATATGCCCGATACCCCTCTCTCGCCTGAAATTCCGGAAGCACCAGAAATACCTGAAGCGCCAGAGATACCTGAAGCGCCAGAGATACCAGACTCTCCACTTGGTCCTCGAAGATTAAATGGACCTAAAGAGAGCCCTTCTGTATTTATAAAATACATGGTTGTAGCTGCCCCAGTAGCTCCGGTTATTCCTATACCGGATATTCCTCTTTCACCCGAAATCCCAGAAGCTCCTGAAATTCCAGAGGCTCCTGAAATTCCAGAGGCTCCTGAGATTCCCGAGGCTCCTGAAATACCCGATATACCCAATAAGCCCTGCGTTCCTGTGCGCCCCACTGGAATAAAACTTACTACTATATTGCCACTTTCCTCAAAAGCGTTTGATATAAGCTGGTCTGATCTTGCTATAGTTATTGTTTGTCCTAGATGATCTGCTACACCAAGAACAGAATAGTTAGTTTCGGTTTTGCCAGCGCCATGTATAACTGGAGTACCAGTGATATTCCACATGGCAAATTTTTGCCCATGATGTCCTTCTCTAGTTAGTGATATGTATCCCCTTGAATCGCTTGTACCTACTTCAGAAAATGACTGCAACCAGTCTCCAACCCAAACGCCATCTGAGTTAAACGTGGAAACATGTATGCCTGTTACAGAGTCTACCTCGGTAGGATTAGATTCGTTTTTGGTTATTAATTTAATTGCCTTATGGCTTGGTCGGTCATAGTCGTTCCATCCACTATTAAACAAGAAGCTAAAGTTATATCCACCGAATTGACCAGATTCTCCAGATGGCCCAATAGGCCCAGTTCCGGACATGCCTGAATATCCTCGTTCACCGGCTAAAGCAAAACCTAATACAACCGTGTCGCCAGTATTAAAAAATCCACTATAACTATATACGTGGTCTACGCTTAATATTCTATATGCCCCACTGGCAGGAGAATAATCTTGCTCTATTTTAATTGTGTCTCCCGTGACATCAAATACAGCTTGCTTTCTGGGCTCATCCGCGTCAAAAAGTTTTATTCTACCTTTTTCTGGATTTCCACTTTGAAGATCAAGAGCGTCAATCCATCCAGTTAAATTGTATCCATATTTGCCCGTATTACTTAGAAAAATTCCAGTAACATTTGCTGGATTTTCATGGCTGTAAATTAATTGACCAGTGCCGGGGTCAACATTGGATGGGAATTTATTATTACCGCTAAATAACCATAATTGCGCATCTCCACCAAATCCTCCAGCTGGACCAGCAGCCCCTTGAGGGCCAGTTTCACCTTGCGGCCCTGCTTCTCCCGAAATGCCGGAAGCACCCGACAACCCTGAAGGTCCAAGCCCTCCCGCCTCACCTTGATCGCCTCTTGGTCCGGGGGCGGCTGGAGCAAAACTTAAAACTACCTCTTCGTCATTCGAGAAAGAATCACTATGATGTATATAGGTTGTATGCAGTGTAGAATAGCCATCATTTTCTACCCCCGTATCTACCTTAAAAACTATCCATTTTTCTGATAAAGCGCTATCAAATATTTTAATCCTAGAACCAGATACATCATCTAAACTTCTAACCCAAGCGGCAATAGCGTCTCCCCCATCTTCCATGTCATCAATAAAAACGCGATTGATGCTCGGATAAGTTAAGTTGTTAAAACGTATATACCCATTTCCCGGGTCAGAATCAGCAGTGTTAGTGCTAAACGAGAAAACGAAACTATCTCCACCCGCGTTCCCCTGATCTCCTTGCGGCCCAGTTGGCCCATCTGGCCCGATTGGGCCTACCATTCCGGATATTCCAGACAACCCGCTTACTCCTTGTATTCCTCTTTCTCCTGACAAGCCTGAAATGCCAGTGGCTCCACTTGGCCCTTGAAGGTTGAACGGCCCTATAGACTGCCCCTCCGTGGTTATAAAGTACATTCCTGTAGCTACCCCAGTAGCTCCAGTTACTCCTATTCCAGATGCTCCCTTCTCGCCTGAAATTCCGGAAGCGCCAGAAATTCCGGAAGCGCCAGAAATGCCTGAAGCACCAGAGATTCCGGAAGCGCCAGAGATGCCCGACAAACCAGAAACGCCTTGAATGCCCTGTTCTCCCTTTTCTCCAGAAATTCCGGAAGCACCAGAGATGCCCGACAAACCAGAAACGCCTTGGACTCCTTGAATACCTTGTTCGCCTTGTGGCCCACGTATATTAATAGGCCCAGCTGGCGGTAAATTATTGTTAAAAAGAAAATAGACTCCAGTGCCACTACCGCTAACTCCAGTTACTGAAGCTCCTGAGATACCTGAAGCGCCAGAGATTCCGGAAGCACCAGAGATACCCGACAAACCGGAAACGCCAGTAGCTCCACTTGGCCCAACTCCGCCGGGAGGACCAATAGGCCCTTGTGGCCCCTCGACTATAACATCGGCACTACTTAGGGTTGATTTGTCGAGAGTGGTTGATGTTTGAGTTAGCGTAACATCAGCCGTAACGCTTCCTCTAGCATCTGTGCTAGAAGCAGCGCTTGAGACTGTTACATCTACCTCTACCTGAGCCATGATATACGCTTACGATAATTGCGTAGTAACCTCTGGAAGAACGTTGAAATACCCTTCGGAAATTTTTGTTGAATTCCAATCTCCTGAAGCAAGGGGGGCTGTTTCATATTTTTCTATATCATACACTCCCTGAACTACGGGTAAACCCGAAGTTTGAGTACCCCGAATTAAAACATCAATGTAACCACTAGCCCCCAAAGTAGGGTCTTCAGTCGTGCCAGACTGAACTACTGGTTCCAAATCCAAAAGAACACTACCTGTGCCGTACCTAAATTTGGCTACACCTCTAGCTGAATATCCAGAAAGATTAACGGGGTTACCGTCTCCGTCTTTGACTCTAAATCTTAAATCTAAGAGAGAACCTTGCTGGGCATTTATGTTGTAGGTAGTAGCCATAGTTAGTATTACACATTATTATAATACCAAGTAGGCTGTACCTTACAACTTAATTACCTACCTTCTCGAAGAACTTTAAGGGTTTCTTCTGAGATTTCACCTTCGCTGACTTGCTTTTTTTCTGTAACTGGTTTTCTGTAAGCAGAAACATGCCTACGAAACTCAGAAAGAAGCCTTTTCTCTAGGGATTCTCTATCTTCCACAGGAATAATACCCATTTCCATAGCGTGACTTTGAATATCGGTACGACTCATGTCAGAAATTTCTGTGGTATATTCTTCCTCCTTGAGTGTTCCGTATTTTCCAAGCCCTTCGTCTCCCCAGATTTGATCCAAGGTTGTGGGTTCGAATTTTTCCTCTTTTCCGTGGGATTGATCTAAATTATCAAGTTTACGAGAAGAGGTTTTTTTAGAAGCCGAAGCTTTTTTGGTTTTTTTCATAACTTTATTTTATCAAATATACACTAAAAAGGCCCGGAAGGAAACCCTCCGGGCCAATTTTAATTACCTGTTTAGCCTAGGATAAGACCAACAGCTGCGCGACCATCCAAGCAGAGTCTACCTTCCTCAAGGAAGCCGTAGAATCCAGCCTTATCAGAACGCGTAGCGTAGAATTGATCATCAGGCAAAGCGGAGAAAGTTCCACCGCTTTCAGCTTGACGGGCCACTGGGCGAACAAACGCGTCACGGCCAAGATCAACTCCTACGAGAACTTGATGATTTGCGGTAGCAAAGTTGCTGATGCTGTTGCTAGAACCATCAAGGTTAGTAGCAGCAGTGCCAGCGGCATCAAAGTAGGTCTCAAACAGAGCGTTGTATCTTTGACTCTTGCCAAGCTCAACGAGCTCATGCAGGGAAACGCCGTAAAGGCTCTCCATGCCAGCGGCACGATAGATACCTGAACGAACATCATCCGGCAAGTTCTGGGCGTTAGCCTCAGTAGCAGCAGAGTCAGTACGGATTGCATCGTAAGCGTAAGCACGAATCTGACCCATAACCTCTGGGCTTACGAACAAGTCAGTAAGACCACGGGAATTGAAGTCAGCAGGAGTGCCGCCAGCAAACGATACATTGATTCTCTTGATTCTTGTCATCAAGTCATTCAGGTCTTGCAATCTGAACTCAGCAGTTGCGCCTGTATTTCTTGAAGTCAGAACGTGACGAAGAGCACCAGAAGTGCCAACAGAGCTCGATCTACCATCCTTGGTAGCCGCTTCTGCCAGAGCCTTCATGATAACCGCCCAAGCGTTTCTCTCTTGCTTGATAAGCACTTCTTGAGCCATTCTTTCGATAGCCTTGCTTACCACATCAAGACGAGCCTTACGGGCATACTTCTTGAAGAAATGCACCGCGCTGTCTAGGCGATAGGTCATGATTTTGAGCTCTTGGATCGGCACGTGGGCGTCTGAACTGGGGAGACCACCAGCCATGTTTTGCGACCACACACTGATAAAGCCCTTGTCAGTATTATAATACAGGTCCAGCGGATAGCTTGGATGATCGTCTTCGTCGAACTCAGAGTCGCTATAGATCATTGAAGAAGTACCAGACTCATTCAACACTTTAGAAACAACTGGTCCAATAAAGGCGGCAAAAGCTTCGCTAGCCTCACGAGAGGTATTGGGGTCTCTTGACCCGAGAGCCTTAATAAGCTCTACCTGTTCTGGGGTATGATTTAATTTAAGCTTCATAATAGTTATATCCTCCTTATTAATTAAAGTTCAAGTTTGATTAGAACATAACCATCGTCATCGCTCTCTCCAAGGGTTTTACCCACTAGGAAACCAGCGCTATCACCGTTAGTAGTAAGAAGCTCGCCACTATCACCAGCATAAACCTTAGTGCCAGCAACGCTGATAGCACCAATGGATTCGCCGCTGTAAAGCACGATACCCTTTGTAATAACAGGGACGGTTTGTCCACTAAGAGCAACATCCATTTCAACCGCCTTGCGGGGATTGAATTTTAGAAGTTCTCCATTTTCATCCACTTCAGCAACACCCTTGAGTAGCATACCCAAGGCTACGTTACCACTCGAAGTTAGAGCAACCTTAGCGGTTGAACCATAACGTTGAGCAGTTACGCCGTTGTAAGAAGCGCCTACATCGCCAAGCATTTCTGTTGGCTCGTCAGTATTCTTCCAGCCGCCGCCGACTACCTTCACAAGACTTCCCTTGGGAATCTTGTCTCCAGCACCTACGCCGATAGCGCCACTATAAGAATACAAGTTAACGACATCATGTTCGTCGTATACTCTAAATGGTTTTAGATCAATAGCCATAATTTTTTATTCCTTATAATTTTTTCTATTAGTTAGTTATTTTTGAATCCAATTTTCAAATTCAAAGGCCTTCTTGTACTTCTCGTACACGGAAGGTTCCTCGACAGTGGTTGAAGCAGGAACTTCAGCAGCTTCGGCTTCAGCAGAATCCAATGCTTCCTCAACGGCGGCATTAGCGTCTTCTTCGGCTTCTTCGGCTTCAGCTTTGGGAGCTTCCTCAGTTTTAGCTTCTTCATTGGCTTTCGCCTCTTCAGCAGCTTTCACTTCGGCTTCCTCTTGCGCTTTAGCAGCAGCTTCGAGTTCCTTCTTGTTATTCTTACGCAGCAAGACGGCCATCTTGTTTTGATAACCTTCAAATGCGTCCTCGTCCATATCTTTAATGTCAGAAGCGATAACTTCCCGATCTTCATCGGTCAATTCATACTCTTCGTCCATTTGAGACATGCGTTCATTGAACTTGGCTTCAGCCTCTTTCTCGGTTTTTTCTTGCTCAAGGGCAGCGAGTTGCTCCCGAACTTCAGACATACCCTTTTGAGCCGATTCTGCATCATTTTGAAGCTTCTCGATTTGCTCGTTAGCGGCCTTCAGGGATTCCTCTGTCTTTTGCTTTTCAGCAACGAATTGTTCGGAAGCCTTCTCAAGCTCTTGCTCAATAAAATCCGAAATCTCGGAAGCTTGAAGCTCCTTCAAGTTCTCTTCATTGATATCTTTTAAGCTTGTGATTTTCATAACGGTTCTTTCTGTGTTTACATTTTTTTCATTAGAATGTGAACTAGTATTTATTTTTGTTTCTTCGGAGTCAGCTAAACAGGCGTCTTCCTTCTTTTTGACGGCAACTCCTTTTACGTCAGCAGCGGGAGTTTCGGTAAGACCAATTCCGAGAGGAACTATATCTTTAATTACTTGTCGATACAAGCTCCTTCCATCTTTCATCTTACCTGTTCCACCAAAAATTCTCAAATTTTCTTTCAAAGAATTTACTTCTTCTTTGTCACTAATTATTGTGGCATTTTCAATATTTTTTTCGTTTTCATTTAATACCACCAAGTTATAATCAGTAAAACCAAGCTCCCAGCTTGCCGAGATGCTCTGGTAGGATTCACTTGTTGGATCGCCACTCTCTTCAATTAAATCAGTTAGATCGCTGTTTACTACTTTCCACACGACTCCACCTAGGGTGATATTGAATGGGCTATTTAATTCGGAAGCAGCTTGAGCTTCCAAGGGTTTATCCGTTCCAAACTCGCTAAAGCCAGCAGTTAAAATAACACCCACGACCCTTTGCCTATTATGCTCAATATTAATTGGCTTATTTATGAAAGACTGATACGAAGCTAATGCTGTTTGTGCGTCAATCACATCTCCATTTTTATTGACTCTATTTGCCACGCAAGCATTGAAGGCGATAGGAAGCAAGTCGATTTCTTTTTCCGTATCTACATCAGGAATAAATTCGCTAACTTCCACAAGACTAGCTAGAGCTAAATACTTGTCTTTATCTTCGGAAATTAGAGGCTTGATAGTGGAGCTAAAACTTGTTTTATATTTAAAGTCTTTCATGTTAGTCCTGTAGATAATAAGTTACCAAAACTCCATAGTCAGTATTTGAATCGTCCATAGTAATTTTAAAAGCGTTACCGGCAGTAAGCTTAAGTGGGCCAGTAAAATTAACAGAGTTTGAGCCATATGTAGCCGCGTACATATCCATAATATCAGTAGACCCATCGGTAAGCGTCAATGTTCCAGCAGAACTTTTAGAAAAAACGATATCTGTAATTACAATAGAGTGAGTGCTTACCGAAGGTGCTGCTATCAACGTATGAGCAGAACTAATATCTGCACCCTTCTTATAAGCGTAAGACAATCCCTTCGGGATTCCGTCGTATCTAAATTCATGCGAGCTTCTTGACATAAGGTATTCTCCTATATTTAATTCGTTTTAATTCTTTACACGTTTTTATAACATTTATCACCATTCTGAGTGTATTTTCTCGTACTTCTCTATATAGAGGTCATCTATATCTTCGAAGTCAAAATTTAAGTTGTTATTTAAGGTTTCCTTTTTTGCTTTACTAAAATTATCGTCATCTGATTGGCCTAGAAATTGATTAACATACGACAAGCCGCGAACTACCCTAGAAGCGTCATTTGTATTCAACTTAGCCCCAAACCTAAATTCCCCAATTAAATCGCCTAACGAAACCTTTTTTTCGTTAGATTTATTGTGGTTTTTCATTTTTTGTCTTAGATAATCTAAAACTCTAGAAGAATATTTGACGCTGTCTTCTTGGGAAGAAATCAATATGGGGTCGGGAAATTGCTCAGAATTAAGACAATTATCCAAAGATTCTTCTTTGGACGGCTCCTCTATGCGGTTCACTTTCCTCCAAAGTCTCGAATATTCTTCTCTTTTCTGTTTAGATATGTATTTAGACATATGATTTAAGCACAATAGGTACATATATATACACACCAACAAGCAAAACTTATAAATTAAAAAGAAAAAACCCGCACTTTTTTATAATGCGGGGTGCTTACATGTAATTTAAATTTAAATTACTTTTTCTTTGATTTTGTTCTGGCTACCTCCGCCTTAACGAAAGGAAGGGTTACTTGAGCTCCAGAAGTGTCGGCAGAAGCCCCAAGGTACGAGGCGTCATTGGCCTTCGGACCTACTGTTACTGTACTCGCACAACCCGACGCCATGATAAGCGTCACCGCTACAATAATTACTGCATTTTTCATAAGAAATTCCCCAACTCAAGTCGGGGTTAGTCATATTAACATTTAGGGTTAAAATGTCAAATTTTTATTTAGAAAGTTTTACAATATAAACGGAATCCAAAACCGTTTCTTTTCCGAAGAAGTTAACATTATCTAATGGATAACATAACCAATGATAATTGAATGTATTTTTTTTGTGTACTAGCAATATTGCTGTATCCTTATTTTGATCTATTTCTCTTAAAGAAGATACCTTTGTCATTTTATATCCATGATTTTTTAAAATTCTTTTCATTTCATGGGGGAAAGTTATTTGCCTTGCTCTATTATTGAATATAGAAAGAAAATCACGCAAACAATTGCCACCATTCTGAATCTCTTCACTTATGTGCCTCTTAGACGTTTTTATGCCTAAATCCCCAAAAGCTTTATGGAGGGCTTCAGGGCCGCAACTATGTATATGATCTGGGTCTTTGTTATTTGACCTCGCCTCTTTCACCCATTGCGGGTCTCTCGAAGATTCTAAAATTCCGCAACCGAAATTAAAGAAAAGCAGCAAAATGACAATAAAGACTCTCATCATTCATTTACAAAAATTTAAAAATATTAAGACCCAAGCTAATACCCAACGCTGCCGACAAAGCAATTACTAAGGTCCAGTAAAATTTTAAATTTATTTGTTCTGTTTTCTTTTTGGGTTGAAGCTTAGTTTCTTTAGGAGCTTGTTTTTTAGTTTGCCTTGGGATTATCCAGAAGGTTCCGTTTTTTTCTACTACCCAATCAAACTTCTCTTTTGTTCCTATCCACCATTTAGAGCTTGGACCCGGTTTTATTAGTTTTCTCATTGGACTGTGTAGCCCAACTGCGACCCTTTTCTTCTTGTTTAGGGGGCCACATGTCGAGCTCTTTTAGTTTATCTATTAGTTTTTGTAATACGTCGTTTTGCATTTGAATAACGCTTTCCAGCTTCATAATGTACATTCTCATATTTCCCATAGTGTCCTGCTGTAACGCATTCGTTTTCTGAAGATCGTTTATAAGCTCCATTTGATAATTAAAACTTTCGGCTAATTCTATATTTTCTTTTACGAGCTTTGCCTTTTCATTAAAGTGTTTTGTGTCTTTAACAGTATTGTTTATGAAAAAAAGACAACAAAGACCTAGTATTATATAAACTGAAATTGCGTTTTCTCTGAGCTTGCAAAACAAAGACAAAGAAGAGTGTTTTAGTCTTTCGAAAAGTTTTTTCATATTGTTATTATTTACACTAATAAAAAGCGTAAAAAATAAAACATCAAAAAACTAGGGGTTTTTCGTTGATTTAGCTTTTTTTGTTGTTTTTGTAGTCCAAATATATTTTCCTACAAAGCCAAATAATGACTCCCACAATAACGCAGCCCAGATAATAAGCCCAAAGTGAGTTCCAATCGACTTTCACTTTTGGGTTTCCTTTTTCAATTACTACGTTAGAATTATCATTTTCAGGCTTTTCGGGTAAGCTAACGTTATTTGTATTTGGAATTACGTTTACCTTGGGGGTTGCGGAAGACAAATTATGTTTTTCTCGGTTCCAACTTGGAGTCGAACCTTTTGCATTCGGGCTAACTGATGTTGGATTTGCCTTTACAGATTGATTAACTGATTGTGGTTTTGATTTTGCTGATTCTACTTTTGCCGGTTTTACTTTGTATGTCCCATTTGGTTGTCTTTCTAAATCGGAAGGAGAAATTATATTTATACCAGTAGATTTATTGCTGATTGATTTACCACCTCTACAACCAGACAGACATCCAACGGCCACAATCAAGGATAAAAATATAAATTTCATAAAAAGTATCTTATATACTATTTTTTTTTCACTTGGTCCTAGCAGATGCATTTCCAAAATAAAATCCCACTATAGCTGTTAATGTTTGTCTTACTTCCGGTATCATTAGATACCCCTTTAACTCAACGAATACCACATCTGTTCCTCCACCGAATAAACCAAAAAACCACTCTGGAGATTGAGTTTCAACTTGAACAATAGTTGACTGACCTAACAAAGATAAAATAAAGGGAGCTAAAATTACTCCAAACAAAATACATACAACAATAGCTCTCCTAACCCATTTACCAGCATCTACGGAAACCCTTTCTGCGGCTTTGTCTGCTGAAGTGTCTTGGGCCTCTTTCATCCCAATAGCCATCTTGTAGAAGTCTGCTCTTTCCTTTGCTCTTTCAGCTAAATATCTGAAGATGAATCCGGTAATTCCTCCTCCGATCATAGTTAAAAGTTCAATAGGCATTCTTGTATACCCTATATTACACAAAAAAAATAACGCCGCACAAGAAAATTCTCATACGGCGCTATTAACGCTTTAGCGTGACCAATGCTAAATTAAGTCTCCCAATTTTTTCAACTCATCTAATTTAGCTGTAGGTCTAGCGAGACCCCCAACAGCACTATATACAACCAAGTTGGGCTTGTCTCCGCTATATATGCCTCTATGCACAACATTACCGGGCTTAAGCATTTTGCATAATTGGTCAAATGCTTGATCTAAGCTACTTTGAGGAATGTTGTCTAGCTGTTCTTTTCCCCCTACAACAATAGCTCCAGCAGTGTCACCGCTAGATAGGTCGATGCCTCCGGAGAGAACACCTCTATTGAAATTATCTCTTACTGCTCTGGATATACTAACTGGATCAGCCCAGTCCTTAACGGGTGCTGCACCAAAAACCATCAATCCAGAATCTAAAATAGATTTATAATCACTTGAATCGAATGATGTATATGAACTATCTCTCGCGGCTGTCAAATTAAATAAATGGAACAGTCCCGCCATACTCATATTGGAAGTTTCCCAAAAATTAGAAACAACGAGATTGGGGTAAACTTTTCCGATTCTTTCATTGTCTATTACGACCAAGGGAGAAACTATTCCCTCATCCACTAAGTCGTATACCTCCTTTAAACAATCATGCGAATTTGCGTTGACCTTTTTGCCTTCTGAGTATTTAGGCAAAGCTAAAATTACTCCGACTTTTTTAGAATTAGATTGCACGGTTTCTTGAAGTTGTTTTGCCGCATGAACAAGGGGCGCAACCGTTCCCGATCCAGTTCCTCCCCCAGCGCCAGCGCAAACAAAAACTCTATCAAGCGTTTCCCCGAAAGAGTATCTCATGAAGTCAATTACGTCTTCTTTCTTTTCTGCGAAAACTTTTTTTGCATAGTCGCGGTCTTTTCCAGCGCCACCAGTTCCAATGCATAATTTGTTATCCAACTTAATTGTATTTAAATCTTGCTGCGCTGTATTCATAACGCATACTTTTCTATAGCCCAACGTATGAAAAGTTTCTGCTATTCTTGATCCACCCTGTCCAGCACCCACGAAAGCAAACTTGAATGCGGTATCGATCTTATCTTTTACCTCCTTGACAATTTCCTCTGGTTCTGGATCAGGCATGGGGATATCTGGCATAGAGATATCTGGCGCTCCGCCAAGGTAATCGTTAACACTTTGCCCTACTTGTTCGTTTTGATTATTTAATTCCTCAGACATAAAAATCCTTTATTTAAATTACACTTAAAAATTGTACCCCGAGAACGCTTCGCCAGTTTCCATTAACTTTCCGCTCATAAATAGCCCTTTTCCGGTAACTCCCTGAGCAACATCTGTAGAAAATGAGAGTGTAGCGAATCCGTGCTGCTGCACGGAATTATCAAATGATATAGAATCAATGTTTGCGCCCAAAAAATCAAATTTAGCAATAATTTCATTAGGGTCAAATCCCGGGCAATATATCTTAGGGGAGCGACATTCCAAGCTTATATCAAATGGATAATCTTTCTCTAATAAATTCTTTAATTTAGAAACCTGCAATTCTCCGAATATTGCGCCTATTTGTGCGTTGCATATTATTGGATATTTAATGGGTTTATCTATGGGTGCTCTGTGGCCCATTCCTATGTATGTATATCTTTCGAAATTTAATGATATAGATGCGCTTTGAACTTTGATATCTGCTAAATCTACGATAGCATCTAATATGCCAGACGTTTCATTAGAGTATCCAGTAGACTTTATAGAAAAGCTTATATCCGTAGCCCTTGCCACTTGAGAAACTCCACTTCTTACATTGTATCCACTTATCTCACCTTCTACCCTTGGGATTACGTAAATATTTTCATTTTCTTCATTAAATCCTGTCGAGTCAACGGAAGGTATAATTCCCGAGCCGCTTTCTTCGACTTTCATATTGTAGCATGTATATTGAACCCCGCACTTTATTGGCTGCCCGACTTCCATATTAACAGAATAAGAATCCATGTAACATTCTCCGAATGCGACACTTGACATCTGTTCGAACTTATCGTCTGGAATATGTTTGATGTCGATTCCTTCTGGTGCAATCGCTAAATATATATTTCTGCAATCTCTTTCTGCCCGAGGCCAAGCAGAAAAATTTGACTCATCATCTCCAACATGAAAACCGCTGTAAGCTGGATAAGAATCCCTACTTAGCATTCCTGAGAAAAGAAAGACATCCCTATTGTCTTTGTAAAATGAATCTGTATATGAATGGCCTGTAGCAAAATTTATATTGAACCCCATTCTTGCTTCGTTTTTTAAATCCGCAGTTAAATATTCGAAATCCAACTGCACTACTGGAAGATTTATGTTAGGTCTACCTATCAATTCTCTTCTTCCTAATTCCGAAACCTCTTGCCTTTCGCTAATTAATTCATAATTAATACTTTGAATGCCATTGAGTTGTTTTATTATGTTGTGTGCGTTTGGGTCACCAGTAGGAGACCCATGCTGGTCAACAAAATGAAAACCAGAAGAAGGTGATGGCCCCATAAACAAAGCCTGAGACTGACTATGTACTCTGACTCTTGCCATATTAAACCTTACTAGCGTGAAGTATGCTTGCTAAGTAAGTTTCAATCTGGTGTTCTAAGGCAATGGCCTGAATCTCTTTTATAGCTTCCGGGTTTGTATCCACGGGCTTATCTAAATATTTTCTTACGACAGCTACCTTATTCCAGTTTGACTTATCTTCGTTAGCAACTATGATTTGCGTGATCTCTTGGGCAATTTCTTTTTGATGGTCAGTAAGCGCTTTTAATTTATGTTTCTTCAGCAAAGTAGCCCTTACTTTTTGTTCAAGCTTTTGTGCTGAACTTAAAGTTTCCACCATTTTAGAAACGCTGTAGTGTTGAGCTCTAGATTGTTTTTCTCCAATTTTACCGGGCTTTCTTTGAGTGGTATAGTTACCGCTTTGTCCCTGCGGTCTTCCAAATTTATCATTGCCGCCGGTAGGAGTACCAGCTTGCTCTTTGTTTCCTCCGCCAACAAGGGGTTCATACAAGCCCTCTTCTCTAAGTCTTTTGAATTTCTTTTGAGACTCAAGAGAAGAATCTACATCTGGCAATCTATTATTCTCAAGGGCAGAGATTCCTTCCTCTGGAGTTAAAACGCCCAATTCAATTAGTCTGCTATAAATTCTGTGGACATTGTAATCATCCTTCAGTGGGATATCTTCAAAGTGTACTTTGGGGAAATTTTTAAACCCTAAATCTTTAGCAATTCTTCTTATTTCAACCTCTAAAAAGTCCGTAAGGAAAGTTCGTCTGCCTTGTTTGAGTCTGGCCATGAAAACTTCAACTTTAGTTTGTTGGTTGGCATATTTTTCTCCACCCACTAAAATGTTGTTTAATCCAACGTTGATGTCTCTATCGATTATTTCATATTTCTTTGGGTCAAGTAGATCAGCAATATCTGGAATTACAAATTTAGCATTAGTAGTATAATCCGAAATCAATACTCTTCCCACTGATTCGTTAGCGAAAAGTTTTTGCATTGCTTCTAGGTTTTTTTGGTTTACGCCTCCCTTGTCTGGTTCAGCGCCCATTGTAACCAACAATATCGCTTGATGAGTAGTTCTTGTTATGGCCATATCCATCTTACGCATCTCTGCTTTTGCGTTAATGGCTTCTAAAACTGGCCACCCCATAGGAACCGCCAATGGTTCGTAGTCTTGTTTTTTGTAAAAAACTCCGAGTGTTTTATGCGGGTCTAAAAGTATTCTTATTGTATGATTGTTCTTTTTAGCGAGCTCGTCTTTTGTTCTTTGATCTAATGAATCGTATACCTCTTTATCCTCTTCTGTTTGAGGGTTTCTAAGTCTTTCAATTTCATACCCCGAAAGTTGTTTATAAAATTTACTACTTACGAAAGATATATTACCTCCTGCTTGTATATCAGCTGGATTTAGTATGATGTACCGAGAAGGCAGAAGAAGAGAATTTTTTGCTGAACTTAAACCTCTTACTCCGAACACTTTTGTTAGATTTTTAATATCAGATTTTTGGATTTTAGCATCAAACCTGTGAATGAAACAGTTTCCACTTCTGTAATATTCCCTAAAGAATTTTTCTTGAATATCGTGGATATTAATTTTCTTAAAAAGGGCTTCGAAAAATACTCTAGATTTTTTGCTGCCTCCGGTCAGGAAAATATCGCTGCATGAAAATTCCGTCATTAAGTCAATCGTGTTACGAAATACAGCAAAATTGTAATAAGCTTTTTGGCAAAGAACTACGGCGTCCCGTACATCGATATTAGAATAATTAGAAATCCCTGTAGAATAATGAAAAGGAATCAGGCCTTCCTCGATATTCGTAAACCTATTTGTTCTCTCTATGCCCCCAGAAGAATTTCTTCTGGTACGGGTTAGCTTCTCTGCTCCACCTTCTGACCTGAACGCCAAAGACTCTTCTAGTCCAGCCATCAGAGGCTCTGTGGTGGGCGTGGATTTTTCTTCTGTTTTCTTTCTTGCTGCCATTTTCTAATTTTACACGTTATTTAATCACAAAAGGTGTGAAAGTCTGCGTTTGGTTGTTATTTTTTGTTTTTAGTATATCATAATAACATTTTAAGGCCCAATTAGCTAGCATTAATGTGGTATAATTATCTTTTCTAGCTCTTTGAGAAGAGGTGCTTCTTTTTAAATGCTGCGGCAAATCGAAGGATTGAGTGCCCTTTGCCGTACTTTTCACCTCAACTAAGGCGCATTGCTTCTTGGTTTGATAAATTAGTGAATCTTGAGCTTCAATAAAGTCTAAAATGTTTGATTCATTGACTTTTTTCAAGTCTACTCTAGCTGAAGAATATCTATTAAATGCTGTAGTATTTGCGGCTGTTTTAGAGCCAAACCATATTCTTTTGTGATCGATATTGGCCTGAAGGTGCTCGTTAGCTCTTCTTATGAAATCGCTTGTAAAAATCTGCTTAAAGCAAATATCATTAGAATCTGGATTATATAGCCTTCTGGCTTTAACCAATTCCTTTTGATAATCTTCGCCCTCTTTATTTGTGTTGAATTCTATAAAATTGATCTTAAGATTATTTTTCTTAAACATCGTAGACTGATTAGCTGAATCGATAAATTGATATCCTGCGTTATCAATACAAATCATAATTATGTTAAAATTAGTCATTATATGATAGAGATAGTCTATATGATCTTTCAAGTTTCCCCCAGCAACAGCATAACTATGAACTAAGGTTCCCTCCTCCCTTTCGTCATCCACCTGCAATACAGACATAGCAAAGAAGTCGGAGGATGGACTATTACTAAAACTCGGGTCAATTCCTAAAATATATTTTTCCCCCTTGTCTCCTACTATTTTCGAAGTAGGTTCTTGCCCATCTGGTATTGTGCATTCATACATCTTTTTTGCACTAAAATACGAATCACTTCCGTCAGTAAATTGAGCGCAGTACTCGCGCTGAAAGGAGGAATGAGATTGACCCCCGCTTTGAGCCTCTTCCACGACGGTTCTATCTATCATTTCTTCAGGCAAGGATTCATATCCCATTTGTGATATAAAGTATTTCGCTTGAGTTTCGTCTTTCGCTTTAATTTTTTCTAGCCATTCTTTGTAGGTCTTATACAAGTTTTCAAAAGTATAACTCGCAGAAGAAAGGGCTATCATTTTAGAAGTATTTTCGAATTCCATCCTGTCTTCTTCTTTCATCTCTCCAGCTTCTATCAACTTGTCTTCTATCTCTCTTATTTCAATGCGTTCTTTCATGTTTTGGGGGGCCACCAAGAACGGCATTAAAACATTGGTGATTATGTCTTCTGGAATAAGAAGATACTCATCAAGTACGAGTATGTTAGCGCGAAAACCACGAATTTTTTCTCCACTTAAAGGGATCGCTGTGATACTTCCACCATTAATTGACCACTCAAATGCGTCGTTTCTTTTAGCCTTAGCTCCGAATGCTTGAGCCAACAACTCAGCGCCCTTACTCTCCACAAGCTTTTCTAAATTATTAAAAATAAAACGAGCAGTACGAAACGTGGGGCCAGCTATTAATATTTTAGTACCGGGGTGAAATATGCATTGTAAAAAACAGAACACCGAAGCAATAAAAGTTTTTCCGCAGCCACGACCCCAAACACACATCGAAAAATTTCGATTCATCATGCCTTTAAGGGTGATCTCCTGAAATGGAGCCAGTTTAATTCCTGATATTAGTTCTGTAGTTATACCTATGTTTTCTCTAAGAAACTTGGCTAAATAAATTTTTGAATCAACGTCGTTTGGTTCGTCTTTCAGGTTTAATATTTCCTGATTAACGCTATCCAAATCGGTTTCATATTTGTCTGGACAATACCACATTATAAATATTTATTATCGTAGGCCAATTGCAGGTCTATTTCTTTATGAGCACACCCACATTTAAAAATTTTTTCCATTACTCTTTTAGCTTCTTCCCTCCCATTAACAAAAAGAAACTGGACAAAAGGATACTCTTGACAAAGATGCCTTACGTTATGGAAAATATATTCTGGAGTTGCTTTTATTTGAGAATATAACTTTTTGCCATCCCTTCTTCTTGCCTGATTAAAATAAAGCGCATCTGTGAATTTGCTTTCGACTAAAACCACCAAATAAGCTTCCGCCTCCTTAGCTCTTTCTATTTCTTTAACGAACCTATCGTACCCCCCACTTAAAGTACCTATGAAATCATTTAAAGCTTTTCTTTCTATGTAGGTATTACAAGACGCCTTTGCGTCACTAAATGCGTAATCTCCGAAGTCTAATTTCTTTACTTCTATGTCTATATTTTTAAATCTGAGGGGAACCCTTTCTCTCGTATCTACATAAATAAAATATTCGTTTTTGTCATAAACGCTTCCCGGTATGATTTCGTTAAATTTCTTATGTTTGTTTTTATACCCCAACTCTTCGCAAAGCCCATAGTAGTCTCCAAAAATTTTAT
>Ga0066849_10000330_pt1 | contig 18741 bp, 20 predicted proteins | sample ETNtaG_9_FD_65492 | JGI IMG/M metagenome (GOLD analysis project Ga0066849, IMG submission 65492) | Marine microbial and viral communities from oxygen minimum zone, Eastern Pacific Ocean - ETNP201406SV69 | ecosystem: Environmental > Aquatic > Marine > Oceanic | place: Pacific Ocean: Eastern... | reverse complement strand
TGACGATATCGATGTTATTGCCGGACAAGGGACAATTGCAAAAGAAATATTAGAACAGATAAATAAAAAACCTAACTATATTTTTGTTCCAGTTGGTGGCGGAGGTTTATTAGCTGGTATTTCTGTATACATGAAACAAGAGAGCCCAAAAACAAAAATTATTTCAGTTGAACCAGAAGATTCTGATTGTTTTCATAGAGCCTATATATCTAATAAAAGAGTTAAGCTTAAAAATGTAGGCATATTCGCTGATGGTGTTGCAGTTAAGCAAATTGGTAAACTGCCATTTGCTTTATCAAAAGACCTTGTTTCATCTTCAATTTTAGTCACAACAGATGAAATATGTGCTGGCATTAAAGATTTATATGATGAAACTAGAAGTATTGCTGAACCTGCTGGAGCTTTATCTATTGCGGGTATCAAGAAATTTATAAAATCTCATAAAATTAAAAATAAAACATTCGTTTCTATTTTTTGCGGCGCAAACATGAATTTTGATAGATTAAGACATGTGTCGGAGAGATCAGAATTAGGTGAATTAAATGAAATGTTAATTGGCGTAACAATTCCTGAAAAACCAGGAAGTTTTAAAAAGTTCTGCTCCTTGATTGGCAAGAGATCAATTACAGAGTTTAATTATAGATATTCTGATAATAAAATTGCACATGTTTTTGCTGGCATAAAACTATTAAATGGGCTAGATGATAAAAAAAGCGTATTAAAAATTTTGAAATCTAATGATTATAAAGTTATTGACTTTACTGATAACGAGATGGCTAAAATTCATATACGGTATATGGTTGGAGGCTCATCACACTCGTCACACCCTGAGTATATTTTTAGATTTATTTTTCCGGAAAAACCAGGTGAATTATTAAATTTCCTTAATTCTATTGGCAGTGAGTGGAATATAAGTTTATTTCACTATCGAAATCATGGCGCTGATTTTGGAAGAGTATTAATTGGGTTTCAAGCAAAAAATTCTGATAGGAAAAGGCTACTGAGACATTTAAATGACCTTCATTATGAGTTTTTTGAAGAAACATATAATAAAGCCTACAATTTGTTTTTAAGCTAAAAAAAGGCCCTTTACAGGGCCTTTAGTATAGTTTAATTATTATCTTCTTCTTCTAGTCTTGCGTTTAGCTTTTTTTCTAGCAGTCTTCTTCTTTTTCTTCGCTACTTTTCTTCTAGTCTTACGTCTAGTTTTCTTCTTAGCAGTCTTCTTCTTTTTCTTCGCTACTTTTCTTTTAGCTTTACGTCTAGTTTTCTTTTTAGCAACTTTCTTTTTAGCTTTACGTTTTTTAGCTACTTTCTTTTTAGCTTTACGTTTAGTTTTACGTTTAGCTGCTTTCCTACGAGTAGTAGTTGCTTTTTTCTTAGCAACTTTTCTCTTAGCTTTGCGTTTAGTTACTTTAGTTTTTCTCTTAGCAACCTTAGCTCTTTTTCTTGCTACCATACTGTTTTCCTCCGCAGTGTAGGTGGTTATTTTTAATTTATATAGTTAAATATAAAAAAACAAGTTTTTTTTTGTTGTTTTTACTTAAAAATACTTTTTTTTACAAAATAACGTAAAAAACTATAAAATTTTTACAAAATAACGTAAAAAACTATAAAATTTTTATAAAACAACACAGAAATTAAAAAATTTATTATTTTTATTCTAGTTTTAAGATAAAGTCCCAGTTTTTTTTTGAAACTTCTGTTATGGATAACCTATTTCCTCTTTGAACAACCCTCATATCATTTAATTGCTTATAACCTTTTAACTCTGTTAGAGTTATTGCTCTTTTAAGTTTTCTTTTATACTTAACATCAACCATTAACCAGGTCGGTTTATTTTTTTTGCTTTTAGAATCATAATACTTTGCTTTTTTATCAAAGGCTGTGTGATCTGCATAAGCTTTTGAATTAATTGTCATCAAACCATAGATGCCCGGTATCTCACAATTAGAATGATAAAAAAATGCTAAATCACCTATAGACATATCATCACGTATCATATTTCTCACCTGGTAATTTCTTATGCCATCCCAAGGTTCGATTTTGTCTTTTTTTAGATTATATATACTGTAATCTTCTGGTTCATTTTTCATGAGCCAAAATCTCATTCATCAAACCCTTCTAGTTTTAAAGAATTTTGTAGCGATTCAATTTCACTAGAAACATTCTGGAATTCTTTTAACTCTTCTTCCTTGCTTAAATATAAACTTATTATATTTAATGCCGCCATAACAGCAATTTTATCTTTAGTCATAGTTGGAGAAACTTTTTTAATTTCAGACATTTTAATATCTAAAAATGCTGCAGATTTATTTAATAATTCTAATTCTGATTCATCACATTTTATTTTATAATCTTGGTCACATATTGTTATGGTTATATAATCTTGTTTCATTATTAACCCTCAATATTTTTTATTCTTTCTAATATAGAATTTATTTGATCTTTAGCTACTTCATTTTTTTTAACAAGATCAGCTTTCTCAGACACAAGGTTATTTTGTTGTTGAGATAAAAGAATATTTTCCACCTTCATCTTTTTCATTTGCTCTTTTATGTTATTAATTGATGATTTTAGATCTTCTAGCTGTTCTGTTAGTTTTGACATAATTGTTAATAATAAATATTTACTTAGTTTCATATATTATAATATTTATATTAATATTAATCTACTGGAGTAGACATAAAGAAACAATGAATTTATCAAGCAAGGATTTAATAACCCTATTGGAAGATTTAGATAGCCCATTTACAGTGCATGAATCTGATGGATATTTTTCTGGACTTGTTTCTTGTAATCTAGAAAAGGGTTTGTATAGCATAGAACTTAATAAATACTTTGACTATCAAAAGCTTAAATTAGATCATTATGAATTCTTAGAAAAATACATTATAGAACTATCAACCAAGATTAATGAAAAATCTTTTAGACCTAGCTTTGATACTGAGGCTACTAACAATAAAAAATTAATTGCTCTGGGACAATGGTCAAAGGGTTATTCCCTTGCTATAAGTATAGTTTTGGACAAAAAATATATAAAAAATAATCTGGAGCTACAGGAGATAATCCATGATTTTGAGGAAATAGGTAAAATTGAAGATGAATACAATTTTAACAGTAGCGATGAAGATAAACGACACTATGATAATATAAGAGATTATGTATTGTCATCTGTAAACCATGTTTTTGCGCAAACAAAATAAATAATATTATGAATATTTTTACACAGAGAAGAAATAAATTAGGAAAATCAATGGATAATAATTCATTATGTATTATTGAATCTTCTCCTGAGAGAATTAGAAATGGTGATGTTTTCTTTCCTTTTAGACAAGACAGCAATTTTTTTTATCTTACTGGTTATAATGAACCACATGCCATTTTGTTAATTTATAAAACTGGCAGAAAAATAAATTCACATTTTTTCTCTAAAAAACCTAATAAATTAGATGAGATCTGGACAGGAAAAATTATGCTTTCTTCGCAGATTAAAAAAATACATGAATTCGATAAATGCGGCTATATTAATGAGATTAACAAATACATGGATTTATATTTGAAGAATGCAAATACTGTTTATCATTCTTTAGAAGATGTTTCTTTAATTAAAAAAAAATTAGATGATATTATTGCAAAGCTTGACAAGAAATATAGAAATGGAGTTAAGTCTCCATCAAAAATATTCTCCCTTAAAAAAACTTTACAGTCACTTCGTCTAATTAAAGATAAAACCGAGATAAATACTATTAAATATGCTTGTGAAATATCAGCGAAAGCACATGTAAATTTAATGAAAAAATGTAAGCCAGGCATATCTGAAAAAGAATTAGAGGCTGAATTATCTTTTATTTTTAATCAAAATGGATGCGCAGATGCCTACCCTGCGATAGTTGCAGCTGGTAAAAATGCTTGCACATTACATTATACTAAAAATTCAGCAAAGTTAAAAAATGGAGATTTATTACTTACGGATGCAGCATGTGAGTATTTAAACTACGCATCTGATATAACACGCACGATACCTATTAATGGAAAATTTACACGAGAGCAGAAATTAATTTATAAAATTGTTTTAGATGCGCAGATTAAGGCAATTAGAAAGTGCAAGATAGGGAACACTCTTTTAGACATAGATAATGAGGTGATAAAAATTATTTGTAGAGGTTTAATTAAAATTGGTTTACTTACAGGGTCTCTAAAAAAAATAATAAAAGATGGGGTATATAAAAAATTTTATATGCACAATACCAGCCATTGGCTTGGCCTTGATGTTCATGATCCATGTGACTATCAAATTAATAATAAACCAATAAAACTTAAGGAAGGAATGATATTTACTGTTGAACCAGGCATTTATATTAGGCCAAATAAATCTGTACCAAAAAAATATCACAACATTGGTATAAGAATTGAAGACGATATTCTCATAACTAAAAAAGGGCCTGAAATTTTAACAAGTTTAGTACCGAAAAATATAACCGACATAGAAGAGATAATGCAAAATGACTAACATAGACCAATATGATTTTGTAATAAGTGGAGGTGGACTAGTTGGTTGCGCAACTGCCTTGGAACTTTCAAAGAAAGGATTTAAATGTTGTGTAATTGAAAAAAATAATATTAAAGAAACTGTAGAAAAAAACGAATTTCATCCATTATCATTAAACCATAGATCCATAGTACTTTTAAAAAAATTTGGCGTTTGGGGAAACATGGCAGATAGCTCCTACCCAATAACTAATTTAACTATTAAAAGTTACAATAGCCTAAGCAGAGTTACTTTCTCTGCAGAAGAAATATCACTTAAACATCTTGGCTGTGTGGTGGATAGATATAAATTGTTACGTGAAATTCGCTCCCTTGTCATTAAAGATGAGTCTATAAAAATCTATGATGAATCTGAAATAAATAATATTAAAGAAAATAATAATCTAGAATTGAATATTTCTAATAATCAACACATTCATACCAAACACTTAATTGTTTCTGATGGCATAAATTCTAAACTTAAAGAAAGAGTATCTATAAAATCAAAAATAATTGATTATTCTCAAGTATCTTTTATATACAATTGCCAGGCAACTTTTGAGGATCATCATGCGCTTCAATTATTTAATAGGTATGGGGTTTTTGCTGCAATCCCATATGGTAAAAAATCTATAAATTTAATCATGACAATAAAAAAAGAATATTTAGAAAAATTTTTCAAAAATAATGTACTTGATTTATTACTTATAAAATCTATTTTTAATGGTTTTGTTTCCAATATTCATTCGTTAAATTTAATTAGCAAATATGATTTAGTAACATCAAGAGCTAATGAAATTTATAAAAATAATATACTTTTACTTGGAAACTCTTCACAATTACTACATCCCGTGGGAGCACAAGGGTATAATTTAAGTTTGAGAAATCTTGAGTCTTTACTTAATTATTGTGAAACACAAAACCGAGAAATTTCTGTGGACTTTAAAGATTTAGCAAGCTTAATAAATGAAGACAGATTAAGCGTGTTTAGTAATATTGATTTTGCTACAAAAATATTTATAAATGACAGAATACCCTCAAAAACAGCCTCATTGCTTATGATAACTTTGCTTAAAACATCATCAAGTTTAAAAAATATTTTTTTAAAAAAAATATTAGGGATAGATAAATATCCATATTTACAAATAAAGGCTGATACATGAAAAAGACTTTAATAGTTGGTGATGGCATTGTAGGTATGTTGGCTGCCCTATCATTATCTGCATATAATCATGAAATATATTTAGTAAATAGTAAATTAGATAAGTCATTAAAAAAAAGCTTTGATAGATTTTTCTCAGTTAATCTATTGTCAAAGTATATGTTAATGAAATGTGGCTCTTGGGATGATATATGTGATCAAGGAATCAGAGAGTATAGCTCTATAGTTACTTGGGATGATGCGGGCGGGGATGACGTTATATTTGACTCATCTTCAATATCATATGATTGTTTAGGATATGTAATATCAGAATCCTCTATTCTCGATTCACTAAAGAGGAAAGTGGAAACAAATAAATTTATCTGCAAAATTGATTCTCAAAATATCACCCGCATATCTCAAAGAAATAATAATTTGTTCGATATTAATCTTAAGAAAAAAATACTAAAAAACGTGGAATTAATTATAAAGACTAACAGTTCAATAGATGATATTTTGCCTGCTACAAAACAAAAGAAAAAAGAGATTGATTATAACCATGACGCATTAGTATTGAACATTAATGTTGATAAAGAAGTATCCAATATTGCTTATCAAAAATTTTCTAATAATCAAATACAAGGTTTATTGCCAATATCAGATAATCAATATAATTTAATATGGTCTGGAGAGAAAAATATTATCAAAGATGTTTCAGGTTTTCACGATACTGAGTTAATTAAAGTTTTAAATAATAGCTTAGCTTCGCGGATAGGGAATATTAGAAAAATTAAAAATAAATTAATTTTTCCGCTAAAAGGTTTTCATCTTAATTCATATTACCAAGGGCATATCGTATCTCTTGGAGGAGCAGCTCATTCAGTACACCCTATGGCTGGACTAGGTTTAAATATGGGCCTGCAGGACATTTTTTTACTAATGAAAAATATTGAGCTTCACAAAAACACTATTAATAAAAAATTCCTATCATCTTTTGAGTATGATTGCATGAAATTAAATAATAGAACTTATAACACGATAAATTTCTTAAAAAGTTTTTATACTGATGATATTTGTCCACAAAAATTTAAGGTTTTATCTTTAAAGATTTTTAATAACATGGGGTTTATAAAAAATAAAATTATTGAACATGCCACTGGAATTAATACTCTGAAAAAAAATTCAAAAGAAAAATATAGTTATGCCAACAATTAATATTGATAAAGAAAATATATTTTTTAGCAAGGAAGGGTTAGTTGAAAACGTAGTTGCTGCACCAATATAAGAAAATAATATTGCTGAAGATGAAATTAAAATAAAACCAGGAATATTGATATAATTTAAAATAGTTGTATGAAAAGCATTTGTAAAAATATTTATAAAAAAACTCAAAATAATACCAAAAGATGCAATAGGAACTCCGCATGCTGCTGCAGTTGCTATACTTGATTTAATAGATTCTCCTTGTATTTTAAAATAAGGAGTTGTCAATGTGCCTCCCCCAATACCTAATAAAGCACTTATTGTGCCTACTATATATGAAAAGAAATGTATAAATTTAAATTTGAAGGCATTTTTAATGTTATTTTCTTTTTCAAAAAACATATATATCGCAACCATAATCAATAAAGTACTATAAAACAATTTTATTGTATTACTTGAAAAAATAGTTAGAAATAATACTCCTGATAATGAACCTAACGTAAGCCCAGGAAGCATTTTATAAAATATTTTCCAGTTTATTAATTGATTTTTATAGTGTTTAATTGATGCCGACAAACTTGAGATAACAACGCATGTAAGAGATGTACTGACTGCGCTTTGCATAACATAGTTATCTTGTATTTGAAAATAAGTAAAAATATAAAATAAAGATGGCACAAAAATTATACCACCCCCAAGACCTAAAAAGCCTCCAACGAAACCTCCTATAGCTCCTGTAATTACATATAAAAGATATAACATCATAATAGTAGCACCGTAAAATCACCATATTATAGTTTAAAATCTTCATAATTATGGCATACTATATAAAATTAATTTTAGAGTTAATTCAAACACAATTACACAAAAGGGAAATAATATGTCGGGAAGTCATTTTTTATTCGTACCAGGACCATCAAATGTTCCTGCAGCAGTTCAACAGGCAATACATTGCCCTATGGAGGATCACAGAAATCCTACAATACCAGGTTTAATACAGCCTTTATTAGAGGATTTAAAGAAAGTCTTATTAACAAAAAATGGTAAAACTATTTTTTTCCCATCCTCAGGAACTGGGTGCTGGGAAGCTGCTTTACAAAGCACTTTAAATATAGGGGATAAAGTTCTTGGAGCTAGTTTTGGACAATTCAGTATGTTGTGGTTGGATATGTGTAAAAGACTACAGTTTGAGCCAATTATCATGGAAGAAGAATGGGGAACAGGGGCAAACTTAGAAAATTATCATAAACATCTCTCTGAGGATAAAAATCATTCAATAAAAGCTGTATTAGTTTGTCAAAATGAAACTGCTACAGGTGTAAAAAGTGATGTATTAGGCGTTAGAAAAATACTTGACGATTTGAACCATCCTGCACTTTTAATGGTTGATGGAGTGAGCTCCGTTGCCAGTTATGAATTTAGAATGGATGATTGGGGAGTAGATTGCGTAGTTAGTGGTTCTCAAAAGGGTTTTATGATGCCTGCTGGTCTAGGGATACTTGGTGTTAGCGAAAAAGCAATTGAGGCGATGAAAAATTCTAATTATCCAAAATGCTATTTTGATGTAGCGGACATGATTGAAAAGACTTCAGGAGGGTTCCTCCCCTATACTCCTCCAATAAATTTATTAAGAGGCTTTAGAGTAGCTCTAGATTTAATTTTTGAAGAAGGTTTAGAAAATATATGGAAAAGACACCATAGGCTTGCTGAAGGCACAAGGAAAGCTATTACCGATGGCTGGGGACTTGAATTATGTGCCAAAGAAGAAAAGTGGTACTCGGACACCGTATCAGCAATAGTTGTTCCAGAAGGTTGTGATGCTGTTCCTGTCATAAGCACAGCGTTTAATAAATATAATCTGGCGTTAGGCGCAGGACTCGCTAAAGTTGCTGGAAAAGTATTTAGAATTGGACATCTTGGAGATTTAAATGAGTGCATGTTATTTGGCGCAATATCAGGCGCTGAAATGGCAATGATAGATAATGGTATAAAAGTAGAGCCAGGAAGTGGGGCAGCTGCAGCATCTAAGTATTGGACTAAAAATCCTACAGGTGGCAAATAATGTCAAAACCTGTAGCGATAGTTACAAGAAAATGGCCAAAAGCCTGCGAAGATAGACTAAAAGAGCTTTTTGATGTTACTTTAAATGAAACGGACACCCCGTTTACATCTGAAGAATTAAAAAACGCTTTTCAAAATTGTGATGTTCTAATGCCAACAGTAACAGATAAGATTAACGCAGAAGTTTTAAGTGTTGAAAACAGAAGAGTAAATATGATTGGTAATTTTGGAGTAGGTTTTAATCATATAGACATAGAAAAAGCGAAAGAGCTCGGTATAACAGTTTCAAATACACCATCAGTATTAACTGATTGCACTGCAGATATTGCAATGTCATTAATTTTAATGGTCGCAAGAAGAGTTGGTGAAGGTGAAAGAGAATTAAGAGCTGATAAATGGACAGGATGGAGACCCACACACCTACTCGGCACCAAGGTTACTGGTAAAAAACTGGGAGTTATAGGTTTTGGTAGAATTGGACAAGCCGTTGCTAAAAGAGCACACCATGGATTCAATATGGAAATACTTTTTTGGGACCCATTTGATATACCAGAAAATGTTACAAAAAATCTAAATGCTCAAAAATTATCAACTATCGAAGATATTTGCAGAGAGTCAGATTTTGTTTCGGTTAATTGTCCTGCAACAAAAGAAACATTTCATTTAATGAATGAGAATAGATTTAAATTAATGAAAAACTCAGCATTTGTTATTAATACCGCACGTGGCGATATCATTGATGAGAAAGCACTTGTTAATGCACTTAAAAATAATGAAATTGCAGGAGCAGGCTTGGATGTCTTTGAAACTGAACCAAATTTACCTTCTGAATTAAAAACCTTAGAAAACGTTGTATCTTTCCCTCACTTAGGAAGTGCATCAACGGAAACACGTATTGCTATGGGTAATACAGCAATAGATAATAGTTTAGCATTTTTTGCTAATGAAGAGTTACCAAATAAAGTTGTTTAAATTCTCATATGTCTCTCCGTGATGATGCAATAAATATATATTCGTCTTGCTTAGATAAACTAGACCCTAGAACCAGCGTATATAATTATTTAAAATCAAATAAAATTTTTCAAAAAAATTACAAACAGATATACCCAATTGCATTTGGAAAAGCATCAGTATCCATGATGGATGGCTTGTTAGATTATTTTTTAGAAAATAAACTTACAAATAAAATAAATAACAAACCAATTGTTATATCTTCTAAAACAAATATTAAGACTAATTCTAACTTTATGTTGCATATTTCGTCTCATCCAATACCAGACTCAACTAGTATAGAAGCTGCTGATAAAGTTATAAACTATGTTAAAAAATCTACAGATCAAGATTTAGTTTTATTTCTTATAAGTGGAGGAGGATCTTCTTTATTATGTAAGCCGTCTGAATCTATCACCTTAGATGATAAAATATTAGTAACTGATTTATTATTAAAATCTGGCGCAAATATTAATGAGATTAATACTGTAAGAAAACATATATCTAGCATTAAAGGAGGTAGGTTAGCTCAATTAGCAGGGCCATCAAACTGTGTGTCATTAATTATTTCTGATGTTATAAATGATGATTTGAGTACAATTGCAAGTGGCCCCACTATAGAAGATTTGACTACTTATAAAGAGTCTTTGAAAGTATTATCTAAATATAATCTTACTAACTCAATACCAAAAAATGTGTTAGAACATTTAACCAAAGGTGTTGATGGCAGCATAGATGAGACACCAATAAAATTAACAAATATAAATAATAAAATAATTTGTAGTAATCATTTATTTAAAGAAGAATTAGCAAATGCCGCATCTAATATAGGTTACAAAACCATCACCCCTAATAAAAATTTAACAGGAGAAGCTGCCGAAGAGGGAAAGCATTTGATTGGTGAAATCAATAATGCTATTAACCTTCATAAGGAAAATAAAAAAATAGCAATAATTACTGGTGGTGAAACCGTTGTAAGTATTAAAGGGTCAGGGAAAGGGGGAAGAAATCAAGAATTAGCCCTATCTTTTCTAGCGAATCTTCAAGGCGAAATAGTTTCGACAGATTGGGTTTTGCTTTCCGTAGGAACAGATGGAATTGATGGACCAACGGATGCTGCTGGAGCCATAATTGATAAAGAGGCAGAGCAGAATTATCAGAAAATTAATTTAAACATAAATGATTATTTATCCAATAATGACTCATATACTTTTTTACATAAAATAAATTCACTTTATATAACAGGCCCATCAGGGACAAATGTTGCTGACATACAAATAACATTAATAAGCAATTCTTAGTTATTTTTAACCCATTTTTGAATGACTTTTAATGTCATATCAATATCTTTTTTAAGATGCTTGGATGATATAAACCCAGCTTCATATGCCGATGGAGCAAAATATATTCCATTCGCCAGCATATAATTAAAAAAATCTACAAATTTTTTTATATTAGAGCGAGAGATACTATTATAATCTTTTATTTTTTGATTAGTAAAAAATATGCCAAACATACCACCTTCGCTATCAGCTGACATATTTATTTTATTTTCTCGCGCAATTATATTTATACCATCTGTTAAATATTTTGTTATTTTAGTTAATCTCTTAAAATACGTTTTTTCTGAAATTAAACTTAAAGTTTTTAATCCAGCTGCCATAGTTATAGGGTTTCCAGATAATGTACCCGCTTGATATACTTCGCCTAAAGGACTTATATGATTCATTATTTTAGATTTTCCTCCAAATGCTCCAACAGGTAAACCACCACCTAAAACTTTACCTAATGTAGTTAAATCAGGTTTAACCTTATAAATACTTTGAGCCCCACCTAAAGCTACTCTAAAACCAGTCATAACTTCATCAAAAATAAGTACAATCTTATTCTCGTTACACAATATTCTTAATTGTTTAAGAAAACTTATATTACTTCTAATAAAATTCATATTTCCAGCTATTGGCTCAATTATTATGCATGCTAATTTATTCTTCTTTATTGCCTGTTTAACTTTTTCAATATCATTAAATGGTACTGAAATAGTATCTTTAGCAATTGATGTTGTAACACCATGAGAGTTTGGAACACCAAACGTTGATAATCCTGAACCTGCTTTTATTAGAAATGAGTCACCGTGTCCATGATAACACCCATCAAATTTTAATATTTTATTTTTTTTTGTGTAACCTCTAGCCAATCTTATAGCACTCATAGTAGCCTCAGTGCCTGAATTTACCATTCTAACCTTATCAATTGATGGATATATTTTAGTAATTTTTTTAGCTAACAATATTTCATTTTTACACGGAGCTCCAAATGTAATACCATTTTTTATTGTTTTTGATATTTCATTTACTACATCCTTGTTAGCATGCCCTAATATCTGAGCTCCCCAAGAGCCAATATAATCTATATATTTTTTATTATCTTCATCATACAAGTATTGATTTTTAGCTTTTTTTACGAAAAATGGATGACCCTTTACAGATTTAAATGATCTTACTGGCGAATTAACCCCGCCAGGTATATATTTTTTGGCTTCTAAAAATAGTTTCTTAGAATTACTCATATCTTCATCATCTCATTTATTTTTTTTATATTTAATAAAATATTATTATAATCATAAATTCCTGAAATCATAGATATCATATTAGGATTATATCTAATAACATCTTTTATATTATTAATATTAATCCCTCCAATTAAGCATATTGGTATTTTAATATTTTTTTTTGCAGAAATTATTATTCTAGAGTCACAAATGTCAAAATTTTTTTTAGATTTAGTTTTATACATTGCTCCAAAAGATACATAACTCGCACCATCTTTTTCAGCTGTGACGCCCATTTCTACAGAATTGTAGCAAGATTTGCCAATAATTATTTTATTTCCAAAGTATTTTCTTATTTTTTTTAAATCAATATCATTATGCCCAATATGCAGTCCAGAACCTTCAAAATATTTAACTAAATTATAATCATCGTTAATTATTAGTTGAACCTCATTTTTTTGGCAGTTTTCATATATTTTTTTTATAAGATATTTTTTTCTTTTAAAAGACAAATATTTACCTCTAAATTGAAATATTTTTATGCCTGATTTAATTATTAGCATAGTTTTTTCTATAAAATCTAAATCTGAGCCATAATTATTTGTGTTAATAGGGTATAGACCTTTAAGTATTAAATCATTTTTCATTAAATATTTATAACAAATAAATTGGGTTTATCCTAGAATTATGCGAAACTACATCAAGAAAAATTATGAAAAAATATCTTTGTTTAATTTGTGGCCTTGTTTATGATGAAGCAGAAGGTTGGCCAGATGATGGTATTGAGCCTGGTACCAAATGGGAAGACATTTCAGAGAATTGGCTTTGCCCAGAATGTGGCGGATGTAAAGCTGATTTTGACATGATTGAGATATCATAAAACTTGTCTTTAAAATTTTCACAGTTTGATAAAAATACCCTTGGTATAGCTTTACCACTTATTATATCAAATATAACAATACCATTAGTTGGCCTCGTGGATAATATTATGATGGGTCATCTAGGCTCAACTATTTTCATAGGAGCAATTGGCTTAGGGTCAATAATTATAAGCTATATATTATTTAGTTTTGGATTTATAAAATCTATAACAACTGGGTTAGTATCGCAAAATGCAGGTTCTCGAGATTATCAGAATTTATTTTTAACAATTTGCCACATATTATTAATTTCATCTTTCATATCATTAATTATTTTATATTTTAGATTCTATATTATAGATTTCTCATTAGGACTCATGAATTCATCGATTGAGGTGAAACAAAATAGTAAAATTTATTTAGAATATAGAATTTGGTCGATTCCGGCTATTTTTTTAAGAGACATATTGATTGGTTATTATATTGGAACTCAAAGGACTAAAATTGCTATGTCTATAAGCATTATAGTTAATTTATTAAATATTATTTTAGATTATTATTTTATTTATATTTTAAATTTCTCAATAGAGGGAGTTGCAATAGCCTCACTTATCTCAGAATATTCTATAATATTTTTTGTATTGTATGCATTAATGTTTGAAAAAAAATATAAAAACATCAATCTTCATTACAAAAACATTTTAAGTTGGAAGTTAATAAAAAATAAAATAATTATAAATATTGATATGTTTATAAGATCATTTATTTTAATGACATGTTTTGCATATTTTATGAGTAAAGGCGCTAGTTATGGAAATGTCATATTAGCGGCAAATACTATTTTACTAAATTTTTTCTTTATCTTCTCACATGGGGTGGATGGCTTTGCTCATGCATCAGAAGTACTTGTTGGAGATTCTGTAGGTAAAAAGAATAAAGAATTATTACATAAATCTATTTCTTCTACTGGTAAATTTTCAATATATTTAGCTATACTGTTTATAATATTTTTTAGTTTATTTGATGTTCCGCTACTAAATGTAATCACTGATGTTGGAACAATATTATTATCAGCACAGAAACATATAATGTGGCTTTATTTAATTTTTTTCTCTGCTTGCATAGCTTTTTGGTTAGACGGGGTTTTTATAGGAGCAATGAAAACCAAGCTTCTTAGAAATGTCATGATATTGTCAGGATCAGTATTTTTTATTCTTGAAATTTTTATTTTTGAACAGAATAATCATAATCTTTGGGCAGCTTTCCTTGTGTTTTTTACATTAAGAAGTATGTTGCTGGGTTATTTATTATCGTTTAATTTAAAAAGAAATAGATTTATTTGATTTTCGAATCTAATATACTTACAGTTTTTCATAATTATGCTATATTGAAGACTATTTTATTTATACTACCACGGAGAGAATAATGGTATTCGGTTTATTTAAGAAGAAAGAACCAATTAAGGTTACAGTAAAAGGTACCGGAGAAACTTTTATGTGTAATCCAAATGAATTGTTAATGAAAGCAGCTATGAGAGCTAAAATTGATTGGCCTTTATCGTGTAAAGTGGGAAGCTGTGGTTCTTGTCGAGCTACTATAGTAGAAGGGGAAGGCAGATATCCAGCTAGTCCATGTGATCCAACATCATTGCTTCACAAAGAAGAGATTGATAATGGAATGGTTGTCGCGTGTCAATGGACGCCTACAACTGATATAGTTGTTGATGTTGAAATTGGCAAAGAAGGCGATAAAAGAGGAATGATTTAATCTAACACACGTAAGATTATTTAATATTGTTTATTGAATCACCAACTTCTTGAAAAGTAAGTTTTGCTAAGTCATATGCAGATTTATTGCATTTTATTGAATTCCCAAAATACACAATAACGTTTGTAGAGCGTTTACACATACATCTTAACGAAATGTTGAACAATGTTTGACTTTTATCAGACCAACACATCGAGTCATCAGACTCTATATTAGATGGAAAATTTATAGGGTACCTAATAAATACTGGCTGACTATTGCTATCAGTACTACAAATTGCATTAAACATTTTGCTATGAAATTTTTTTATATTTTTTCCATCTCCAATTCTTCCTTCTGGAAATATAAAAACTTTTTTGTTTAAAGAAATGTATTTTTTTATAATATTTATGACATTATCGTTATCACTAGCATCTCCTCTTTTTATAAAAATAGTTCCTGTTTTTGCAGCAAGATGTCCAATAATTGGCCAATTTTTTATTTCTGATTTTGCTATGAAGTTTGACGGTATAAGGGAGTTCAGAATAATAATATCAAAGAAACTTACGTGATTTGATACATATGATTTTGCTGATAAATCTATTTCACCATATTTTATAATATTTAAACCAAATAATTTAACTAATACTTTCATCCAATAATAACTAATTTTATGATGCATAGGCTTTAAATTATATACTTTAGATGGGAAGAAAATTAATATAATTAAACCTATAACAATGTGAAGTATTATTAATGGAAATCTAATTGATAAATAAATTATTTTCATTTAAATTTTATTATTCATTTAATAATCTTTTTTGTAAACTGTTAAAATCTTTTATAGGTTCTGAGCATACATTATTTTCACAAATATAAGCAGTGAACTTATTAAAACATTTTTTCTGATTTATTGATTCGACCGGACTATTTATAGTATGATCTAAAAAATATATGGAATCTCTAAAATCTTCTATTTTATATATTTTATCCTTATAATCATCAATATCCTCTTTATCACATTTAATAATAACTAGCCTCTTAGATGTTAAAGGTGTGTTTGCATTAATATATAAACTACAGTGAGATACATTTGATCTCTCTATTGAATCTGATGCCGCTTTAAAAGTATTATCCATGGCTTCCAGATATTTGCTTTCTCCTGTTAATTCATATATTTCTGACAGAATGTTTGCCATCATACTATTGCCTGAAGGCATAGATTCATCCATAAAAGATTTAGGCCTGTATATCAAATCTTTTTGGTCAACCGAAGAAAAATAAAAACCACCATTATCTTTATCTTGAAAATTCTCTAAAACTTTATCCACTAACTGTATTAAAAAAATATATTCATCATTATCCCAGTTTATTCGTAGTAAATCTAAACATGCTTTAGATAGAAAAGCATAATCATCAAGATATCCATCAAACTGTGGTTTATCATGATAACAAGCATATAGCTTATTATCTTTCCACATTTTTTCCTTAATAAATGCATAACTTTTTTTGGCAGACTTATAATATAATTGATTATTAGTTAATTTATATGCTGCAATAAGGCCAGAAATAGCTAATGCATTCCACGAGACTAGAATTTTTTTATCAGTCGCAGGTTTTATTCTCTTGGACCTCTCTTTTAAAAGTTTATCTAATATTATTTTAATTAATTGACTATTTTCCTTATAGCTACCCTCATTTTCTTTGCTAACATGCAAGTGATATCTATTTTCAAAATTTGTCTTATTATCAACAATAAAAATTTTCTCAAAAATATTGTATTCTTTTTTATCCAATATATTTTTTAACTCTTCTTCTTCCCATGCATAATACTTGCCTTCACTATTTTCTGAATCAGCATCTATTGTTGAATAAAAACCGCCATTTTTATTTTGCATTTCTGATATTAGCCAATCACATGTTTTGTTTACGGTATTAAGGTATAAATTATTTTGTAAAAGTCTATATCCATTACAAAGCAATGAAATCATGGGCCCATTATCATATAGCATTTTTTCAAAATGAGGGATCATCCATAATTCATCTACAGAGTATCTAAAAAAACCACCTTTTAAATGATCAAATATACCTGCAACACACATTCTATTGAGAGTGAGTTCAATATATTCAGTCTCGCTCTTATTTTTCTTTGAAGATAGCTTTATTAAGAACTCTAAATTAGAAATATTTGGAAATTTAGGTGCTCCACCAAAACCCCCATGTATTTTATCAATTGATGACAATAAATTTATTCTTACCTCCTCTAAGAGTTTTGCATCTATTACATTTTTAGAGTTTTTAGTTTCAGTTATATTTTTGAAAATAGTATTTAATTGTATATTTTGTAACTCTATATCTTTTTTTCCAGTTTTATAAAAATCTGACACCCTTGTTAAAATATCTTTAAATGATGGTAAACCAAATTTTTCTTCAGGAGGAAAATATGTTCCAGCAAAAAATGGAAACTTATCTGGAGTCATAAAAATAGTTAACGGCCAGCCACCAGGTTTGCCAGTAATAATTGTTTGGGACATTTGATAAATTTTGTCTAAATCTGGTCTTTCTTCCTTATCTAATTTTATATTAATAAAATTATCATTCATAATCTTGGCAGTTTGATTATTTTCAAATGATTCATGCGCCATTACATGGCACCAGTGACATGCAGAGTAGCCAATTGATAATAAAATAGGCTTGTCCTCTGTTATAGAATCTTTAAATGCTTTATCTGACCATGGATACCAATTTACTGGATTATCTGCATGTTGGAGAAGATAAGAGCTTTTTTCAAACTTCAATTTATTCATATTTGTTTTATAGTTTAGGTTCATAGGCTATTATAAATATTAATATAATTCAAATTTAAAGAATGCTATACACTCATAATATAGATCCAATTATGTTAACGATAGGGCCGGTTCATCTCTATTGGTATGGAGCTATGTATGCCATTTCTTTTATATTAATTGATTATCTGATGAAGAAAAAACTAGTCACTACAAATTTTGATTTCGATAGTGTTCAAATTGATAAAATATTATTAACTTCTTTGATTATGTTGCTTATAGGAGGAAGGTTAGGCTATGTTATTTTTTATAATATAGAGTATTATTTTCATTCACCTTTAAAAATTTTTTTCATATGGGAAGGTGGAATGTCATTTCATGGAGGCCTTATTGGTATTTTAATAGGATTAGTTTTACTTAGCAGAAAAGAGAATTTATCTTTTCTCAAGATTGCAGATTACATTGTTATATTTATACCTATCGGGTTGTTTTTGGGAAGAATTGGTAACTTTATAAATTCTGAATTATATGGCAGTCCTACAAATTCAGATTGGGGTATAATATTTCCTTTAGTAGATAATATTCCACGACACCCCTCTATGCTATATGAAGCATTTTTAGAAGGCATAATAATATTCTACGTTCTTAAAATTTTATCTAATTTAAATTTAAACAATGGAATTTTAAGTTCCATTTTCTTAGTTTTGTATGCTATTTTTAGATTTATTGTCGAATTTGTTAGAGTCCCTGACTCTCACATAGGTTATATATGGTCAAACTGGTTTACTATGGGACAGCTTTTAAGCATTCCTATGTTGTTGATTGGCACAATACTATTTTATTTTTCGTATAGAGGAAAATTTACATCATGAA
>Ga0066849_10000327_pt1 | contig 18784 bp, 14 predicted proteins | sample ETNtaG_9_FD_65492 | JGI IMG/M metagenome (GOLD analysis project Ga0066849, IMG submission 65492) | Marine microbial and viral communities from oxygen minimum zone, Eastern Pacific Ocean - ETNP201406SV69 | ecosystem: Environmental > Aquatic > Marine > Oceanic | place: Pacific Ocean: Eastern... | reverse complement strand
CGAACAAGGGATGAAAGGGGCGAAATGTTTCAAAGACCCGCCTGGGGAGTTGTAGGGCTTACAATCGAACAAGCAAAACCACATATTCAACGTCGAGAAACTGCAATAAAAACGACCCCACTCTCTACTCTTGAGCCCCTTTGTGGATGGACTGAAGATGAAAAACAGGCCTTATGGCGACATGTAAAGGCCCCGAGTCAATATCTCCCACACCCCGATAAGGCATCTTGGATTGAATGAATAGTTCCACTCAAGGAAGGGATGCAATTAATTGAGATATGCTCCTCTACGATGCATGCTCAGTACCCATTCGGTGCATATCGCATTCCAACCTGAGGCAAAGGTTAGTGCTTTGGCATTGTCAATGGATGGCGCTATTGCAGTTTGGGCTGAAGGTGATGGTAACCTCTTCATAGCTCAAGATTCACAAGGCATGCTTACTTCATCATCTTCTTGGAAAGCACCAGCCCTGATAAGGAAGGCAATTCTACGCGGTAATCAGATTTTTGTCTTGGATGATGAACTCGGTCTCACTTGCTTAGACCTTGAAGGAAACGTTCTATGGCAAATTGAAATTGGAGCCGGCGGATTTGCTTTACAATCTTTACCGTCTCAACTAGCAGTACTTGATGGACTTGGAAGATTACATTTAGTTGGTTATGATGGGAAAACAGTTCAATTAGATGAAGAGTACAATGATATTTTGCGCTGTATATCAGTTGGAGAGTATTTGGTATTGGCACATGAAAATGGCCTAGTGCAAGCACTTCAAAATGGAAAAACGGTATGGTCAAGACCAATTCGTGGAGATATGGGAGAATCAATTACATGCCTCGGTTTCGATTCGAGCCAGAATCTTGTCATTGGAAGAGAAGGCTATGCATTGGTCGCTGGCGATGAGGAAGTACTTGAAATTGAAATTTGGGATGTCAAGCAACAGGTTTTGGTCAGGAGAGAGGATTTGAAAAGCCGGTTGCTACAGGCAATTCCCTCCGAAAAGGGATTGCTATGCGGATTTGATAATGGCGATGTTTCAGAGTATTTGTCCAATCAATCAACCTATACATTTGAGCCTCTTCTCTCATGCGGTTATCCGGTTCAAAACCTAATCTTTAGGAATGGATGTATTGCTGCAGCCTCTTGGTTTTACATTTTTGGCAAGGATAGTGATGGGCGGGAATGGAAAATCGAACATCAAGGTATGCCTCATTATCTAGAGGCATCCAGAGATGGTTCAGTCTGCCTTTTTGCTGGTGAAGACCAGAACGATTGGACTGAGATTGAACCAATCGGTATTTTTTCCTTTAATGAAGAATTGGTTGAAATCGATGCCTCTGAACTCACACTCTGGTTTGAAAAGACCGAAGAAATAGTTGAATTATCTGCTGAAGAACTCTATAGAGTAGATGATGAGATGAATTCTTTTTTCTCACAAGAGGAATTGGATTCGATGCAGAATTCACAACCGGCTGATGTTGCCATTGATGCTTTACACAGTGCATTAGAAGGGGAACTTGGCGAATCTCATCAAGCCACAGAAGATGGCACACTTGATATTGATACGGATGAATTGCTTGCTCAACTTGATGATGCAATTACCAATATGGCACTGCTTCCTTCTGAAGATTTGATTGAAGAATTGAATACTCAGGTGGGTGAAATCATCGTGCCACGTGCTATTTCTGGAGATGACCAGAATTTGAAAGCCGATGTAGATGGTTCGGCAATAGTTACTCTTGACGGTTCTAATTCTTTTGACCCACAAGGGCGCATTCAGACTTGGTCTTGGATTGAAAGTAGCGGCAAAGAGATTGCGTCGTCTGCAAAGGTCCGGGTAAAGGTGCCGCGTGGAAGCCACAGTTTTGAATTACGAATTTGTGATAGAGATGGGCAATGGTCGAGTGATTCCTTGCATATCTTGGTTGAATGAGGCTTAGTCTCTTGAAGGGGAGTTGCTTGGCAAGACCATGGCCGTAAGTGAACCATGGGTTGAATGCTTCTTTGTAGGAGTTTTACAGATGCGTTGTTCGGTCGTAACCGATCGAGTAACAGGTGACACCGTGATTATTGATGGTGGAGGAGAACCTGAACGCCTTATCGAGTGGGTAGATGGCTTTGCAGGCTCTGGTCCAGATTGGTCGAATGGACCTCAAAGTGCCGAGCAAATGAAGCAACAAAATATTCCGAAGAGAAACGTTGTTGCTCTTCTCAATACACACGCTCATTTCGACCACAGCGGACATATTCCGGATTTAATCAATCGCTATGAAGTTGAGTGGCATCTTCATCCCGATGATACCTTTTTGCAAACTTTGACCACTTCTTCAGCCCAACGTTATGGTTTCGAGGTTCCGGAACCTGCAGTTGCGGATGTGGATTTAGTACCTAATGAAATTCTTGAAGTTGGAGCACTCGGATTCGAAATCCTTCATACCCCTGGTCACACATTGGGAGGTTGTTGTCTTCGACTAATAGTTACGGATGGCCCAGACCACTTATTTGTGGGTGACACATTGTTTGCAGGCTCAGTTGGCCGTACTGACCTTCCTAATACAGGGGGAGACTTTACCGTTCTTGCACGTTCCATACATACACAACTTTGGCCTTTGGCACCAGAAACAATTGTCTATCCTGGACATGGACCTTTGACAACGATTGGTCATGAAAAGAAAACCAATCCATTTGTAGGCGACGATTCAGGTGCAGGCGGCGTCTACAGCCGGGGCCGGTATGCTTGATTATGCCATCATAGCAGAAAGCGTGGATTGGAGAATTGGCAATGCCTCTTCCCATGTAGCAACGATTCCATAATCTGCATGTTGAAAAATCGGAGCGTCAGCATCTTTGTTGATGGCGACAATATATTTCGATGAACGCATTCCAGCCAAATGTTGAATTGCGCCTGAAATACCAACAGCAATGTAGAGATTCGGGTTGACCGTTTTTCCGGTTTGACCAACTTGCATTGAATGAGGTATTTCATCCCAAGTGTCAACTGCAGCACGAGATGCTCCAACTGCAGCACCTAAGGTGTCTGCAATGGCTTCCAAGTGAGTAAAATTTTCAGGATTACCCATGCCTCTTCCTCCAGAGATGATTATGTTTGCTTCCGCAACATCAAGTCTGCTAGATGCACGTGCCATGAATTCTTGAACAGCTGTTGCGACATTACCTGATGTATCGACAACAGATACATTTGCAGAGCCATCGTTACCAGAGGCATCAAAGACATTTGGACGAACAGAAACCACCGCATTTCCGCTTAGTGATACGGTTTGCATTGCTTTACCAGAATAAATTGGTGAAGTCAAATTGCCACTTTCAATTTTAACGACATCTTGCACAACTGAAATTCCTCGACGTGCGGCCAATCGGGCAGCAAGGTCTTTTGATTGTGGCGATGCAGAGGTAATGATAATGCCTGCAGGTGTTACTGCATCCAAAGCAGCAGCCCATCCAGCAGCATCATAGTCTGAAAAAACATCAGACTTTGCGGCCAATATTCCAGTTACACCTGTAAATTTAGCAGCACCATCGGCAAGACTTGCATCAGCACATGGTACCACAACAACAGGTTGGGAGCCAAGGGCATTAGCAGCGGTGATTAGTTCAGCGGTTGTTGGGTGGACAGCACCCTTTACGATTTCAGCGATTACTACAGTTTCAGTCATATTTACCACCTCAAATTACGTTTGCCTCATCTCGTAGAAGTTGTGCAACTTCAGCCGCGGCTGCGCCGCCTTCGTATGATTTCCCTGCTGGTTTTGCAGGTGGCATACTGTGAGTAACAATAGAAATGGTTGAAGCAGGAACTTCAACACTCTGGACATCAACCTGCGCTCTCTTTGCTTGCATGATGCCCTTTACATTTGGTTTTCGAACCTTAATGTCCCCTTTGTCGCAGGAAATAACTGCTGGAAGCGGAACATTGACTCGAGCATTTCCGCCCGATGAGGGAGTGATGACAGAAAGTTGGTCGCCAAAGGCGACACTAATTGTGTTGGAAACCGATGCCCAGCCAAGCCGTTCTGCCAAACCAGGTCCAGTTGAGCCGGCTCCGGTATCAGCAGCGGATTTGCCGCAATACACTACATCTGCTCCAAGATTTGAGACAACCGATGCAAGCATCGATTGAAGGGCATTTGAATCCAGGTTATCGTCACAATCGATACGAACAATATGGTCAACTCCAATGGCTTTTGCATCTTTTAAGACCTTATCTGCACCTGCTGCCCCTACAGTGATTGCCGTCACTTCTCCACCGCTTGCTTCGCGGTGTTGTAGAGCAGTTTCTACAGCGAATTCATCATAAGGACTCATTACTTTCTTGACTGCGGAGAGGTCTACCCTTTCACCCGAGAGAACGATACGAGCATTGGTGTCAGGCACTTGTTTTACGAGGACGATAATATTGGCCATAGCAGAGACACTCCCAAGGAATATCTCGACCACCTCAAAGGGATTCTTGAACGTTTGCACGTCTTTTCGTGGCCACTATCTCACAGCCATACATTATTCATTAACCAATTGATGCAAGTAAGTATTTGACAACCTATCAAAACCTTTCTTAACCGTCACGCTTCGCCGATAGAATCCATGAAGCGAAAATCTCCTACCGAACCACCTGCTGATTCACAAAAGACCCTCGAATCTTGGAGGCTCTTATTTGAGAGTGAAACCTACAAAAATGACCTCGATGCTCTTCCAGGTAATGGAGACCCGGTCTTTGGTTTTGAAGTAGAATGGGATGATTTGACAAAATACGAACAACTTCATGTCAAGTTTTCCGAGAATATGACCGAGACACTTCAGTGCGGAAATCAAGTTCTCAAAGAACAATATTCCAATCGTAACATGGCGACACGCCCAGTGATTCGCGTAGTGAATTTGCCTGATGATAGAGCCTATGAAATGAGCCAACTACGGATGCGAGACCGAACGAGATTACTATCTTTCGATGGCATTGTCATGTCGACAAGTCCAATAATCGGATGGCTCAAACTGAGTGTTCACAAATGCAATGATTGTGATTCAAAGTGGACGATAAAAGAACGCTTAGCCCGCCCCCGAGAAAAAATAAAATTTTGTCGAACCTGTCTTGATGCCATCATATCAAACATGGAATCAAAGAAGCCCAAGTCTTACCATAAAGACCCAACCGATGTATCAATGGTTGCAGAAGAAAATTACTATGAAGATGTACAATATCTTGAAATTATTTCTCCAGACATGTTGGAAAATGGAATGGCTGAAAACGGTGAAAGTTTCCAAGTCGTCGTGTTCGATGAATACGTTGGACAATTTTCCAAGGGCGATAACTTGACCATCAATGCAGTTGTAGCTGTTGACCCGTTAATCAACCGTGATTTCATTCGTGATACTCGCAGAATGATTTATCTCCAAGCCCATAGCGTCGAAGAAGGATTTTCACACCACAAACCAATACAACTTGATTTGTCGAAGGAATTCTCACTTTCGTAGAGCCGTCACTGCATCAAGCGTTTCAGGATGCTTATCGAAATGTTCGGAGACACTTTGTAAGCCTCGGATGACGCCATCAGCAACACCCAATTTAGCATCAAGAGGGTGAAGTGTTCCGTCACTGACTGCGGCTTTGAAAGCATCAAGGTCTTTCCATGTTGAAGGTTCACCAAACTTTGGATTCGGTGTGACGATTATTTCGCCCCATTCAGGTAGTACGACATGCTCAGCCAATTCATAAACAGGGGAATGGGGGTCTTCGGGATCCAAGTAGGCGTGTTTTTGCATTTTCTTGCGAAGTGCTTTGGCTTCATCATGCAGCAAGATAGCACCCGATGGGTCGGATTTACTCATCTTGTGATCAAAACTCTCCATTCGTACTCCTGTTGCTTTGAGTGAGGAAAGGATTGGTGTATGAAGGCAGGTAGGTTTTTTCCAATTCCAACGGGTTGCAACATCTCGCATGAACATGTGTGCTTTCCTTTGGTCCATGCCTCCAAGAGCCACATCGATGTTCATTTCAAAGATATCACTTGCTTGCATTGCAGGATAATAAAACTTGGAAAGGTCGTGGTCAGAAGATGCCTCATCTCGGCCCATAATAGTGAATGTTTTGCGAACTTTAGCCAATGTTGCGCCCTTGGAGCATCGGAGAACTCGTGCCCAATATTCTCCAGAGTTCATGATTTCAGAAGCCCAAATAAAGCGTAATTGTCCGGGGCCATCACCTTCTTCAGGATGGCCTAAGAGTGCTCGAAAAGTCTCTTCCATGTAGGTTGCAGTCGTTTGAATATCTTCCATTACGCCGTTAAATTTGTCATTGACCCAAGCGTGCCAATCGGCTAAAAAGATGAGCACATTTGCGTCCGCTTCTAACATTCGTCGCAGTTGTAGAGAGATTACTTTCCAGCCAATGTGTGCTTTTCCTGATGGTTCAAATCCAACATAACATCGAATCACGCCATCGCCAGCCATGCTGGTATTTTCTGCTAAGCAGTTGACTAAATGGTCGATGCCAACGGTTTCATCAACTTGGCCGACCATGAGTGCAAGACGACGCTGTTGGTGTTCATTTAATTCGATAATGCGTGGATTTTCTTCGACAAAGGATTCGAGAACTGAATCGATGCCCATAGTACCACTTTCTTCAAATTAAATCGTTGAGTTTCTTTACTTTTCCCTCCGAAGGAGGAGTTCCAGAATCAATCATTGCTTGTAATTCAGCAATCATCTCATTGGCGGTGTTGATGGTATCTTGGTCGATACTCTTACTCATTTCCATCATTTTGTGCGCCATCTTGATTGCCGATTTTGCTTTCGAGAATTTCTTTGCGTTTTCTTTTGCCTTATCGCCACGTTGCTTGGGTGAATATCCGGTGACTTCATCGAGGAATGACGACCATTTCTTTCGGGAATCCATTGCTTTTTCCCGGCCGCCATCGGAAGATAAGAATTCCTTGAGTACATCGCCTTTCATCTGTTCAACATCGACAACAAGTTTTCCATCTGAGCCAAATTCGCCGGTGATGCGAGTGAGAATGGCAAAGGAACCAGTAAATACACCTTCTGAATTAACTTGAATATCATCAAAATATGTGGTTGCAATACGTGCAAGGCCTGCATTTCCACCAATTTTTTTCTCTAAACCGCGCTTGACTGCGAATCGCTCCATACAACGGCGAAGCGCCTCTTTGCCATAAGGCTCACCGTTGAGGAGAATGAGAAAATCCTCTTCGGTTGTGTAGGAGGGGTTTTTTTGTAGTTGGCGTTGGGCAATTCATGAGAGGACACTTTTTCCTAGGCATCTGCCTGCTCATTCTACTCTTGCCGGCAGTCCCTGCACAGCCGAAATCAGTCATTCAATTGACTCTAGTTGATACACTGGAAGATTCTGACATCGGAATTCATGCAGGCAAGTTGTCACCAAATGGTATGTCAGTTCTTATGGTCGGCGAAGATGGCTATGCACACATTGTCTCTGCTTATCACGCCGAGGATCGCAGCCAAGACATCGAACTGAATACAGCTCGAAGCGCGGCACTTCATGATGTCTCTTGGCACCCCCGAGGTGAAACGGCATTGCTTACTGGCGACATGGGTGTTGCCCTACGTTATTCAACCGAAAACCATGCCATCACAACTGTCAACGGTTCTGGCGCCATTATGGGTCTTAACATGACTGCTGTGGAGTGGAGGCCTGCTGGAGATTATGCCTACTTTGGTGCTTCTGATGGTAGCCTTTGGAAATATTCAGGGGGTTCTGGCATGGAAGCAATCGCAGATACACGTAGTTCAGCAATAAGTGACATTTCCTGCCACCGCAATGAAAATATTTGTGTCGTTGCAACATTGAATGATGGTCTTGCCCTCCTCTCGACCAACCACCAACTGACATTCCTATCGGGTACCGGTGGGGAAACTTGGATTGGAGTCGACTGTGCTGACCCGACTTTGAATGAATGCACAGGGTTTGCCAGTGGATTAAAAACACAAACAATCCGCTTGGATTTGATTGATGTAAGTGAATCGACAACCAAGGGCATCAAAAATATGGCCATGCCAGAAGGTGATTTCACTGGCGTATCCCGAGGGTATGATGGTACAACACTGATTCATTTGGTACCCTTCTCAACCATTCGTCACCAACCGTTAATCTCTGAAGCATTCGCTCAAATCGTTTCTCTAGATGCGACTGCATGGGACCCTGTTGTTTCGGGACGTTCTATCGAGTTGGTATGGGAAAATGCCCACCAAGAAGGATTTATCATCACTTCTTTTGGAAACATCGTCTCTTTTGAAACGATAACCGAAGAGGTTGAGGTGGGGATAATGGAGTGGATGGTGATGATAGCAGTTACCATTTCGGTCCCAGGTGTGTTCTTGGGATTGATTTACATGAATAGCCCGTACCTTCAAAGAAAATACCTTGAATGGCGCGGATTGAAGAAAAAATGAACCCTTTCATCTACGGTTGAGAGGGTTAGGTTATTGAAGCCCCGAGAAGACCACGATACGAGAGGGTATTATGGAGCCTTACGAAGGAATCGATTTCTACGACATTGAAAGCTTGCTCACAGAAGAAGAAATTATGATTCGAGACATGGTTCGAGATTGGGTTGATGAAGAAGTACTCCCAAAAATCGAACATGCGTGTGCTGAAGGGATTTTCTTAGATGAATGGCGTATTGCTCTTGGAGAGATGGGTGTACTTGGTGCGCCATTGAAGGGCTATGGATGCCCGGGACTTTCCTATGTCGCTTATGGCTTGATTTGTCAAGAACTTGAGCGTGGAGATTCAGGCCTTCGTTCGTTTGCTTCAGTACAGGGTTCTCTTGCAATGTATCCAATTTGGGATTTCGGTTCTGAGGAGCAGAAGAATTACTATTTGCCGAAGATGACTTCTGGTGAATGGATTGGATGCTTTGGATTAACTGAACCAGATTACGGTTCAAATCCGGGTGACATGATTACCAAAGCAGAGGATAAAGGTGACCACTATCTCTTGAATGGAGCGAAAATGTGGATAACCAACGGAACCATCGCTGATGTTGCGGTTGTCTGGGCGAAACTCGACGGAGTTATTCGTGGTTTCATTGTCGAGAAAGATGATGAAGGTTTCACTGCTCCTGAAATGAAAGGAAAACACTCTCTCAAAGCTTCGGTCACCAGCGAATTAGTTTTCCAAGATTGTAAAATCCCAAAAGACAGAATGTTGCCAAATGTCAAAGGTTTGAGAGGCCCATTTTCTTGCTTGAACAATGCCCGATTTGGAATTTCTTGGGGCGCATTAGGCGCTGCAATGTCGTGTTTCCATAGTGCGAAGACATACGCCCTTTCACGTATCCAATTTGACCATCCTATTGCATCATACCAGTTGGTTCAAAACAAATTAGCTTGGATGCTTCGTGAGATTACCAAGGGGCAACTCCTTGCGTACCATCTTGGAAGAAAGAAGGACGATGGGACTTGGTTTAATGAACAAATTTCACTCGCAAAAATGAACAATGTGGATATTGCACTCGAGATTGCTCGCGTTGCTCGCGACATTCATGGCGCCAATGGAATCCTTGACGAATATCCAGTCATGCGCCATATGGCAAATCTTGAATCAGTGAAAACCTATGAGGGGACGCACGACATTCATAACTTAATTCTTGGACGCTATATCACTGGCATTCAAGCCTTCACACGAAGTGTCTGATAGTGCTGAAAGCGCCTTCTATTCATCATTTTGTAGAAAACAGGGATTTGTAAAACTCTCTAGTTTAATTTAGATCGCCAAGATTTTTCAATTAGGACACACTTCTGCATCTATTACAAATTAATGAGTCACTCAACCTGCTTGAGATAATCAAACAGCCGGCAAGAGGCCAATTCGTGCAAGTCCAGACCAAACTGGGTCAAGGAATGCAGGCAGAAGTCTGTGGCGCACGTAAACGGCTGCTGCCAAACTAATTTTCTGAACTTTGTTCAGTTTAACTCTCTTGGTGAAAACGTCACCTTGTTGCCGTTCTATCTGGCGAAGGATTTTGTCGTAAAATGCAATCATTGCAGCAGGTGAATATCGTGTTCTTCGAGGGAGAAGTGGAAGAAGTTGTCGTGCCTCAGTAAGATATGTGCGTGCTCTTCGAGCATATTCTCTGCAGTATGGTTCCCAATGTTTGTTGAGTACAACTTTACCATCCAGTTCACTTTCAATGATTCCATTGGACTCAAGTTCATTGAGTGGAAGATAAACACGGTCTCGTTCAATGTCTTCACCAACATCTCTCAAGACATTGGTTAGTTGCATGAAAATACCCCATGATTCTGCAAACTTCTTTGCACGAGGGTCTTCATAGCCGTAAATTTCAATGCACATCAATCCAACAACAGATGCAACACGGTAACAATAGACATACAACTCATCAAAACTACGGTAGCGATTATTGTAAAGGTCATCTTCCATGCCTGATATCAAATCATCAAAGACTTCACGAGGAATGGAATATCGCTCGACAGTTTCTTTCAATGCAAGGAATACTGGGTCTGTAGAGTATACCTCAGAATAGCATGTTGATAGTTTTTTACGGAAGAAAAACAACTGCGTAATTTTGTTTAAGTAGGCCTCAGGGTCAAGAATAGTTCCCTGGTCTTGGAGACTCTCAAGTTGTTCGCGGTATGAAACGGCTTCGGGGTCTGTTTCACCCATGCTACCGGGGAAGCGGTCTGCCCAATCACCATCTGCGATATCATCGGCTCTTCGGCAAAAAGCATAGACTGCACACATTGCATGACGTTGTTCATCGGGGAGATATTTGAATGAATGATAGAAGTTACCTGCTTCACGAATCGTGAGTTCTTCACAGTAGCGGAAGGCCAATTTTGTCAATTCTTGAGGCGGTCGTTCAGACCAAATGGGTGCATCAAGATGTGAAAATGGGTCTACTAGTTCATCGGTTTCACCGACAATTCCGATGAATGTAGCACCTTCACGGAGTGCTTCCATTGCCGTGAGGCTCACTGCTTTCACAGCATCCCGTGCAAGCATAACACCAGCACGAAGGCGGTCAAGGGTGGTCAAACTCTTCTGTTCTGTGCCTTCATCTCGTGTTGTTGCATTCCCTTTCAGAGGGAAAAGCAATTCCAGAGGTTTTCGGCGTTCTAGCATCGTGACCAACCAGTGCTCATACCTCACCCTTTTTGAGTTCTACCCTTAATTGCACGGTGATTTTTTTTTCAAACATCTTTGTTTTTCTGAAGAAGACGCCTCACTCCGCCTGGAATTAACAGCGCACGAGGCAGTTTTCGAGCATAAGATTTGATTTCATCTCGAGTGACTTTTATCCGTTCTTCAGAATTTAATATGTTACCAGTTCGTAACAATGTTACAGTTCTTTGTCCTATGAGTACTGGGAGCATACATGATGCTTTGAGACGTAATTGTTTTTCTGGCAGCATCGAAATATATTCTACCGCAGCGTTAAGGTGTTCATTTGTCAAATCAAGATATTCATCATACAATGGCCTGAAAGCATCTAAGTTTTTGTCATCCATCAAATCCTCTGGTTTGAGATTGTACCTGTTCAATGCCTGTTCTGGGATGTAACATCGGCCAAAACGTAAGTCTTCAGGGATGTCTCTTAGAATATTGATCATTTGCAGCGATTTACCGAATCTGATTCCCTTTTCAAAAAACTCCCTTTCTTTTTCAGCAGGTAAAGACATGAGATGTTCAAGTGACATTTTGCTCCAAAATACTCCAACAGAGCCTGCAACTCGGAATGCATAATCATCCATTTCTTCATCAGAGTTCAGTGCCGAAATGTTTCCATCTTCGTTAGCTGTTCCAAATCTCTCAAGGTCAAGTATTTGCCCACTTACAATTATGTCAAGACACTCTAGGATAAGAGCCTGGTCTCCTTTACTATAGACGTCTAGTCCAGCCACAACATCTTCAACATTGCGGAGTAATTCAGCCTCGTTATTGTTCGTTTGAATCTCAGCAAGTTGAGTAAGGTCTGGAAGAGTTGAAATCTTACCTTGAGCAACATCATTGTAATCGCGGAGATGTTTTAGAAGAACATCAGTCTCCCCATGTTTTGAGTCTGCTATAGTATCTGCAACTCTAGCGAGAAGGTAGAGCAACCCAATTTGACCGCGTATTTTCTTTGGAAGATATTTGAGAGTTGGATAAAACGAACGAGAAGTAGCCTCAAGCAATGCATCGATTTTCTCATTGATGAGTACCGCCATTACATCCCCTCTATTCGGCGGAATAGTTCTCTGTTCTTGACCCTGTGGGAAGGTGAAATTGTTAATTGATATATTCTAAGGCCAATCATTGCTTTGATTCAACGAGCCAACAGGTCTGAGTATTATTCCCATAAACATTCTTCAATATTTTGGAATTACATTTGCACTGCTTAACATTTTAAGTGCCTTGCTTGGCTCATAATAAGTCAAGAAATTTCCCACATTATCTGCGGCATTCCGTCGTAAGCCTTTAGGTAGAGTTCTGCGAGCACCAATCCTTCGGGGTGGTGTTATGGACTGTGGCTCGTGTACAGAACAGATTCCTGATGACAGTATTTTCTGTCCTGAATGCGGTGCTCGACAGGAAATGTCTCGTGCTGGAGGTTTCACCAATCCCAATTCAATCGGCCTTAGTGGACAAGAAGTTTCAGGTGGTCGAAATTTTGGAGTTGTCTCGGGTGAGGCTGTCCGTCAGCAACGTAATATGAACATGGGTGGGAACACTAACATCCCCCCAGAAGTTCTTCAACAAATTGCAATGGGTATTCAACAACAACCAAACATCCCTCCTGGCCAATTCCCACCTCAAAATATTCCGCCAAATCAAATGGGCCAATTCCCTCCTCAAAACGTTCCACCGAATCAAATGGGCCAATTCCCTCCTCAAGGAATGCCTCAACAATCGCATGTTAATCAACAGGGTAATGTGCTCCCAAATGTTCAATCGGATCGCCCACAGCAAGCACGTGGCCCTTCCCTCGCTAGTGGCGTATTGCCTCAAAACCAAGTAAGTAATATCTCTGCACATACGCCGGGTGGCACAGTTGTTGCCAACAACCCATCAGCATCACCTACCGATGCTATGGTCAATCGTTTGGCTGAAGCAGAACGGGCCATGAAAGACGAACGTCGAAGTCAATGGCTCAACATGAATCAAACACCAGCAGGAAACGTCTTGGCCTCTCTTGGTGCTGAATTACCTTCTCATTTGAGGCCTGGAGAAGCCTCCAGTAACCCTGCTCAAGATGTTCTTTCAGGGGCCTTAGGGCAAGCATCGCAAGATGCACCGAATGAAGCCTTGCTTCGCAGAATGTGTGAAGTTGCAGTGCGCCGAGTTGCTAGAAAAAGAGGAGTTGCTGTTGAAACACCGCAAGCAAAAGTCGAAGGTGACCTCTTAAGCGTCAATGTGACATATGTCGATGACGGTCGAGTTCTAGATACCCCTGAAGACCTAAAGCAAGCATTCCAACATGCTATCGAAACCGAAGTTGCTTTGAAAGGCTTCGACCTCACTACCGAGTTGAAAATATTCCGCTCAAAAGACGGTGAAGTTGAGACACTCAATGGTGAAGATTCTGAAGATGAAGACGTTGAAATGTTTGCCTGCGAAATCTGTGATGGATTGGTCAAAGAGACCGACAATGAATGCCCTCATTGTGGGGCTATGTTTGAAGACGAAGAGGAAGAAGTCGTTGAAACTCCACGCCGTGGTCCACCGAAGAGAAGTGGCCCACCGGGTCCATCGAAAGGCGGTCCACCAAAGAAGAGCGGTCCACCAGGTCCATCGAAAGGCGGTCCACCAAAGAAGAGCGGTCCACCAGGTCCATCGAAGGGTGGTCCACCGAAAGGCGGCCCTGCAGGTCCAAAAAGAGGTCCGCCGCGTTGATGCCGAGGAGACTTGGGCATGGGCGGTTTACCTGATTTCGGCGCTATTCGTTTTTCTGGAAAATTACGCCCTTCACAAGTTGCAGCAAGTTCAGTCATCGTCCCTCAGCTTGAACTAGGCAAGAAGAGATTGCATATTGTAGCCCCTCCGGGCTCTGGAAAAACAGTTCTCGGATTATATGTGTGGGCGGATTTGGTTCGAAAACCGACCCTCGTATTGTCACCGAATTCTGCAATTCAAGCACAATGGGCAGCACGAACTTCTCTCTTTGACCTAGATGGTAAAGATGAATTCATTAGCACCGACCCCCAAAAACCGGGATTACTGACTTCTTTGACATACCAATCAGTGACGATGCCTCGAAAAGGTGGCGAAGACCTTGACCAAGTTGCCATCGAATTATGGGCAGAGAAACTCATTGAAGATGGTGAAGCATCAGACCATGAAGAGGCTAATTCTTGGCAAAAAGATTTACAACAGAGAAATATTGACTATTATACGAAACGTCTCTCGACTTATAGAAAGAAAGTTAGAGATGAATTTGCTGAACATGGAAATGCATTATGGACTTTACATGAAAGTGCTAAAGAAAACCTTCTCCGACTCAAAGATGTTGGAATCGGATTGATTATTTTGGATGAATGCCATCATTTGATGCATCATTGGGGACGAGTACTTTCGGAAGTCCGTGAGATGTTTGATGACCCAATAGTCTTGGGATTAACAGCCACTCCACCTGGTGACAGTGGATTTAAGGAAGCCGATGTAAAACGCTATGAGGATTTCTTTGGGCCCGTCGATTATAGTGTACCAGTTCCTGCCTTAGTTCGAGATTCTAATCTTGCTCCATACCAGGACCTGTGCTATTTTGTTAGGCCTGCGAGCCATGAATTGCAATACATTGCAGGAGTTGACCAAGAGTTTGAAACTCTACTTAGTGAATTACGGGAAACCAATTATGGTGAGGATGAGGAGCGCACACCTGACCTTGATAGTTGGCTTCAAAATGAATTGCGAGAGCGAAAATCCCCTAATGGGGAAACTCTTTCTTGGGATCAATATGAACGCAGATATCCTGCCTTCACCATTGATGCCCGTCGCTTTTTACAAATGAGTTTGAAAGTTCTACCGGCTGGAGTTCCAGAACTTCCGATGTACGAAAATGATGAATCATTCACCAGAATAAGTGTTCTCCGTAATGTACTATCACGTTATGTTCGGCATGGTTTACGACGTTCAATCAAGAAAGAAGACCATGAACTTGCAGAATCAGTTGTTGCTCGTCTACGAATGCTTGGTGTCATGATTACTGAAACCGGGTCTCGAGCATGTGCTTCACCAGTTGGCCGGGTGATGGCATATGCATCAGCAAAAACCGCGGCTGTGAATGAGATAATCGCCGTAGAGATGCAAGCACTAGGAAAAGACATACGTGTAGTAATTGTTACCGATTATGAGAAAACTTCAGCCACAACACTTGTTGAAGGTATTTTAGATGAAGAAGCAGGAGGCGCAATTTCAGTTTTACGTTCTTTAGTCAATCATCCTGCAGGAGATTACCTTGACCCTATTTTGATGACAGGAAGTACAGTACTTGTCGATGATGATTTGTATGAACGGTTTATTGCCAAAGCAGAACTTTGGGTTGCTGAACGAGAACTTGATATTCGACTCGAAGACCATCCCCATGAGGGATATCATGAAATTCATGGAAAGGGTAAGGATTGGATACCTCGATATTATTCATTGATGATTACTGAATTTTTCCAAGAAGGTTTTACTCGATGTTTAGTAGGGACTAGAGGATTACTTGGTGAAGGGTGGGACGCTTCTCGTATCAATGTGTTAATCGATATGACATCTGTAACGACGAGTATCAGCATCAATCAACTTCGTGGACGTTCTATCAGAATTGACAAACATTGGCCTGAAAAAGTTGCCAATAATTGGGATATCATTTGCATCGCAGAAGAATTTACCAAAGGATTTGATGATTACGAACGTTTCAAGCAAAAACACAAGCAATTGTATGGTGTTTGCGATGATGGTACAATCGAGAAAGGTGTAGGTCATGTCCATGCAGCATTCAACGATGTACGACCTGAAGGAATAAGTGAAGGAAGGGCTTTGTTCAATGATGAAATGATGCGACGAGCAAGAAATAGAGAACACACTCGAGAGTTGTGGGGTATCGGTCAACCGTTTGGAACGGAGTCTCGCCCAGCAGTTGAAGCCAAACCACCTTCCGGTTTCTCTGGAGGCTTTCGCTGGGGAACAAAACAAGAAATGTGGACCGATGAATCTCTGACTTTGGCCATTTCCGAAGCGATAGTTGGCGCCTTTAATGAATTAGGAGAGATGACGAAACATTGCTCTGCTCAAGGTGGAGAGCGAGGCGGAGGGTGGTTGCGTTATCATTTGCACCATTCGACACCAGAAGAAGCTGAATTGTTCAGCGATTCACTTGAACAAATACTTGGTTCGCTCAATAAACCACGGTATGTCATCACCCGCTCGTCCCAATTCATGCAGGATAATTGGGTATCCAAATTGATGCCAGAGATCATTGCCAAATACCTTCGTAAAGAGGTTAGCGTTGTTCAGATGTATCATTCAGTTCCGTCAAAATTAGCCTCAAGTAAAGAGCGAGCAGAAGTTTTTCTCAAACATTGGACCATCCATGTTAGTCCTGGACAAATAACCTATATGCGCAATGATGAAGGAAAGGAATTGCTTCAATCAATCTTGCAGCGTGGCCTCAGTCCTAAAATGGGACTCCATAAGAAAAATGTCTTCTTGTAGAATCAATTTGCACAAGATGAACATTGGAATGTTTTGCCACGGTGGGTGCTACAGAATCGTTTTCTGCAATCAAAACAACGGAAATCAAAAGAGTCTACCGATGAAGAACAGCCGGAATGGCCACATGTTCCATCCGATGATTTTGCTTGTGTCGTTGAAATACTCTCTCTCGACCAGAAATCTTTACTGGGGCTTTCTTGAGATGGAGATGAATTGAATTCACTTGCGGGATTACCCATTACGACCGAATCTTGTATCGAAATATTTTGAATGATTTGGGTAGATTGTGTCAGGCCCAAAGTGCTTGTTACATGGCTATTGGCAAAGAATCTTTCAGTTTCTTGTTGGTTCATTATTCCAAATGAGTTGACATATGCTTTTGCTTCATCTATGCTGGTCAATCCCCGAGATTTGATTCCATTTTTGAGATTTAAACGATGGATAATAGAATCATAATTTCGTATTCGTCCAGGTGGCATCGAACCATCTTTCCACCGTTTTCTTCGTTTCTCTGATTTATTCTGGCCCATTCCTTGCTGGGATGGTAATGTTTGGAAGTGTTTTGAATTCCCTTGGTTAGCATCCGCCGAAGTTGCTCCTAAGTTTTTGACCCTACCAGTTAGGCCACCTGTCGGTGAAGCGCTTCCTTTGGTACCCATGGAAAAAGTCATCACGAGACTAATCAATGATATTAGGCCAAAGAAGCCAGAACAGCAACTATACAATAAGTTCTCAGAGATATCTTGGCCGGATTGTTGGAATTGATAGACAGTGTTGTCGAGATTGGAATAATAGATTGTGATTGTTGAAGCAATTGGATAACTGCTCTGGATTTCGTCAATACAAGATTGACTACTTTCCATTGAACCTGTTACAGTTCCAGTATGGATGATATTATCCTCAGTTGCTGAATAGGTGAAATGGATATTAGCTGTGCAGGTGTAATACGATGAATAGGTTTCATCATATGTTGTTTGGTCACCAATTGTGGCTTGAGTAGAAATGAAAATTTCATCGCTAGAATCATCCATTGACAAGGCAAAAACACCAGCCAAAATAGTGCTAATGACGAAAATAACAGCAGTAAATTTATTCATTATTACACCTGTTATTGTTGCTGTTGGCGCTGTTTCCATGCGCCAACAGCTGATGATTTCATGCGCACGAGTGCATCCGTCATTGCCGAGGCTCCGGTGGAAACAATCTAAACTCCTTTAGGAGTCATATAATCATTTTTACAAATCAAATTTATTTTCTTTGTACAATCCGAATCGAAGGTTGTTCTTTTCCTGAACTTTCAGAGTCGTCTTTTTGAATTGCTAAGCCCATGTTTTCAGCGAGTTGCAGATGAGATTGAGACCAAGGCCAGTTGCAATCTGAGTTTGTCTCTTGAGCGAGTACATTGATTGGAATTAAGTCCCCCTGCCATCCACTGTATTCTCCAAATTCACCAGAGATTCGAATCCATGCATGTTCATTTTTTTCAATCTCATTTTTCAAATTTAGAAAGCCATTTTTCTTTGCTATCTTGATTAGTTGTTCACGAGGGATTGCCCTTGGAGTCAGCATTAATGTACGTTCACCATCTGTCCAAAAGGCGGTAGCACCCAGTGAATGAAGCGTACAAAATTCAAGGGCTTTTTCGACAGCTTCTCGAGGTTTACCCCAACTTTTTGGTAACCATTCCAAAAGCGCAGAACGATTCTTCGTCCCAGGTACGTGAGTACTTACTTCGATGCTTGCTTGCTTTTCAGGTTCCACATGCGATGGTTTTCTTTTTCTTGTGAATAACGATTTTTTCACCTTACTTTTCTTTGGCATTTTGATTGCAGTATCGTGGCGTTTGAGAGTATTCATCCATTTGTGGAATGGTTGTTGAAGTTGTTCAAGTGTAATAATTGTGCAAAACCATCCTGTTTTACCATGAATTGTTCCAGGTAAGCGGATAATACGACGAGTATCTGCGGTTATTTTTGTGTCAACAGGATGGCCAGCCTGAACAACTTGTTCAAGCAACTCTTTTCTGGATGTTTGCACAGATACTTCTCGCAGTCTCGGGTCGGCAATCTGAAACTTTTCCCTTTGGAGATCGTGGTAAAA
>Ga0066849_10000326_pt1 | contig 18789 bp, 17 predicted proteins | sample ETNtaG_9_FD_65492 | JGI IMG/M metagenome (GOLD analysis project Ga0066849, IMG submission 65492) | Marine microbial and viral communities from oxygen minimum zone, Eastern Pacific Ocean - ETNP201406SV69 | ecosystem: Environmental > Aquatic > Marine > Oceanic | place: Pacific Ocean: Eastern... | reverse complement strand
ATGTTATTATTTGGTATTATTGGTTTATATTTAGATACTAATAATTTAGCAATAAGAATTATAAACCTTGAGAGTTGGTATAGCTGTCTTATTTTAACTGGTTTATTATTAAATGCTGGAGCCCCACCTTTTTCACAATGGATTTCTGATGCATATCCTGAAGGAAGTTATTCATCAACTGTTTTTTTATCTGCTTATACTACAAAAACATCTGTGTTTGTATTGATTATGACTTTTGCAGGAAATTATATTTTAATTTTGTTAGGTGTTTACATGATTATGTATGGAATAATTTATGCTCTTCTAGAAAACGATATTAGAAGAATACTATCATATAGCATTGTGAATCAAGTTGGTTTTATGATTGTAGGCATAGGAATAGGAACAGAATTATCAATCAATGGAACTGCTGCACATGCATTTTCACATATAATTTACAAAGGTTTGCTTTTGATGTCTGCGGGCAGTGTTATTTATATGACGGGCAAAAGAAAGTGTAGTGATGTGGGTGGCTTATATAAAACAATGCCAATAACGGCTGCTTGCGGTATTATTGGAGCTTTATCTATATCTGCATTCCCATTAACATCTGGTTTTATTTCTAAATCAATGATTATAGATGCAAGCTATCATCAGAATTTAGAAATTATTTGGTTACTATTGTTAGTTGGCTCGGCTGGAGTATTTTTACATGCTGGAATTAAATTTCCTTGGTTTGTGTTTTTTCATAAAGACCAACAAATTGATACGGAGGATCCTCCAATTTTTATGAAAGGATCAATGATAGTAGCATCTGCAATATGTATAATACTGGGAATGATGCCAAGCTTATTATATGAAATATTACCATACAAAGTAAATTATATTCCGTATACAGGAAATCATGTGGTATCACAACTTCATCTGCTACTATTTTCAGCATTAGCTTTTTTTATAAGTGTAAAATATTTAAAAAGAACTCAAACAATTACGCTTGATATAGATTGGTTTTATAGGAATAAATTAGAATATATAGATAAAGCATATAATTACATAAGTAAAAGTTTATTTAATTATGTTGAAAAAATTAATTTAGGAGTGCTGAGAAATAAATTTGGAGTTTTTGAAGGTTTTCTATTAAAACAAATAACAATATCCAATATGCTAACTTTAATATTAATCACATTATTTATTTTTTTAGCCTTAAATATTTAAGTAGTCCCACCTATTGTAATATTATCAATTAAAATAGACCCTGTTCTAATGTTGTTTCTTAGATCAAAATCATTACCTATGGATTTAATATTCTCAAACATCTTAAGTAAATTAGATGCTACAGTTATTTCTGTTACAGGATGCTCTATTTTTCCATTTTTAATTAAATAACCAAATGCACCTCTGGAATAATCACCTGTTAGGATGTTTGCTCCACTCCCCATCATCTCTGTTATTAAAATTCCATCCTCTAATGTTTCTATTAAATTAGAAGGGCAAGGTAAATCAGGCTCCATTGTTATATTAGTTATTACTCCGTTGCCCGTACATTTCATATTAAGTTTTCTAGAAGAGTAAGTATCAAGCAAATAAGTGTTTAAGGTTCCATTCTGAATAATATCTTTTTCTATTGTTAAAACACCGTCACAATCATACGGTTTTGTGCCTGAGCCATCAGCTAAATGAGGTTTTTCTTTAATGTTTATAAATTCAGGAAAGATTCTTTGATTAAGTTTTTCTAGCAAAAAACTAGACTTTTTATATATTGCAGGCCCGCTTATAGCTGATAAAAAACTACCTATCAGAGATGATGCCATTTCTGGTGAAAAAATTACTGGACAAGAACGTGTGCTTATTGTTTTAGCTCCTAGTCTTGATATAGTTCTTTTAGCAGCCTTAATGCCAATTTGTTTTGCTGTTTCTAATTTATTATAATCTCGTGCAGAAGAGTACCAGTAGTCTCTTTCCATTAATTTATTCTCCTCCGCTAAAGTTATACAGGATAAAGAATAGTCCGTAGATTTAAATGATCCAAAAGCTTCTTTTGTATTTAATATCATATGTTCATTATTTGCTGCAGAAAAAGTAGCGCCTTCTGAATTTACTATTCGTTTATCAAAATTAAAAGCTTCTTCCTCGCATGTTTTAGCTATACTAGCCATGTCATCTGTCTTTAAATCTTTTGGATAAAATATTCCTAAGTTTTTTGATGTAGATAAAGTAAAATTTGATTCTGGTAAACCTTGATATTCGTCAGGTTGAGTATTTTTAGAAATATTCTCTGCTTTTGCTATAGTTTTTTCAATACTTGCGCTTGATAGATCGTTTGTTGAGGCAATCCCTTTCTTATAATCATTGAAGACAGTTACTACCATTCCTGTGTCGTTATGATACTCGATATTTTCTACTTCTTTAAACCTACAATTAATACTAAAACCATTTGATGTTGTAACATTAAATTGATAATCATGCTTTTTATTTAAATTAGTTATAATCTTCAATAACGTCTGCTTGATGCTTTGTGTAGTAACTAATTGACTCAAACTCTCGTGCCCCCAACAGTAATTTCATCAATTTTTAGTGTAGGTTGACCTACTCCCACGGGTACATTTTGTCCATCTTTTCCACAAGTACCAACTCCATCATCTAGTTTTAAATCATTTCCTACCATAGATACTTTTTTTAATACTTCAGGCCCATTTCCAATTAATGTAACTCCTTTAATTGGAGAAGATATTCTACCGTCTCTAATCATGTATGCCTCTGATGCAGTAAAAACAAATTGACCATTAGTTATATCCACTTGTCCTCCGGAAAAGTTGACAGCATAAATACCTTGTTTAACAGATTCTATAATTTCATTATTGTGATATTGTCCTGGTAACATGAATGTATTTGTCATTCTAGGTATAGGAAGATATGCATAGCTTTCTCTTCTTCCATTTCCTGTGGATTTAGTTTTCATCAACTGTGCATTTAATTTATCTTGCATATATCCACGAAGAATTCCTTTTTCAATCAACATGGTATTTTGGGTTTCACACCCTTCGTCATCTATTGATAATGAGCCCCTTCTTTTTGAAATAGTGCCATCATCTACTATTGTACATTGACTAGATGCAACTTTTTTTCCAATTAATCCTGAAAAAGCAGAGGTTTTTTTTCTATTAAAATCCCCTTCTAACCCATGTCCTATAGCTTCATGAAGCAAAATCCCAGGCCATCCTGAGCCTAAAACTACAGTCATTGTCCCTGCTTTGCTATCCAAGGCTTCTAGGTTTACAGTTGCTTGTCTTAATGCTTCATCAGCAAATTTATAACCGAATTTGGTATCTATAATTTCCTTATATGCAAATCTACCTCCTCCCCCAGATGATCCCCTTTCTCTTCTTTTGCCTTTTTTTAATACTACCATTACACTAAATCTCACTAGCGGCCTTTCATCAAATGCATTTATGCCATCAGTATTCAAAATAAGTATAGAGCTATGAGATGCTGCTAAAGTAACTATAACTTGCTCAACCATAGGTTCTTTTTGTCTAATATACTGATCAATATCTTTAAGAAAATTAACTTTATCTTTATCATCTGTTAAGCCAATAGGAGACGATGTGTCATATAATTTTTTAAATTTTATTGGTTTTCCGATTTTTGCTGTTTTATTTTCTCCAGATTTAATAATAGATCGTGCCATATTAGCTGCTTCTGCTAAATCAGAATAACTAAATGTATTGCTATATGCTAAACCTGATTTATCACCTATGACCGATCGTATTCCTACCCCACCATCAATTGATGATGTTCCATTTTTCACTATGCTATCTTCGATAGTCCAGCTCTCAACATTTGTGTGCTCAAAATATATATCTGCAAAATCTATTTTACTTGAATAAGCTTTAGATAAAACCTTATTGAGTTTTTCATCTGTTAAATCATGATTATTTAAAATAAAGTCTTGTATATAACTCATTTTTTAGGCAAGAGTCTTATGTGCTCTAAAACTGGAAAGTTTTCTCTTATAGAATGCAATTGTTTTCTATTAATTTCGGATTCAATAAAACCATTCCCAGAAGGTAATCTAGATAATATTTGTCCCCAAGGATTTACAATCATAGTATTTCCATGTGTCTGTCTTCCGCTTATATGGTATCCATCTTGGCATGAAGTAACAACATAACATAAATTTTCAATCGCTCTTGCTCTAACTAATGTTTCCCAATGCACTCTACCAGTTTGCTCGGTAAAGGCTGCTGGCAAAATAAAGGTTTCTACATGTGATGCGTGTTGCAATCTAAAAATTTCTGGAAATCTTAAGTCGTAACAACAACCAAAACCAGTAACTCCAATCGGAGAATCAATTACATGAAAATTATTCCCATGTTCAAAAACTTCAGATTCATTATATGATTCATCAGCATCAGGCAATTTTACATCAAAAAGATGTATTTTATCATATCTACAAACCACATCCCCTGAGTTATTGAAAACATATGTGGTGGCATTCACTTTATTTGGTTTTTTAGTTTTGATTGGTATTGTACCTGCTACAATCCATATATTATATTTTTGTGCATTCTCAGCGACAAAATTTTGTATAATGCCATTACCATCCTCTTCTGCATGTAAAAGAAATTCTGAGTCCTTTTCTGGCATAAGAGCAAAATTCTCAGGAAAAACAACCATTTTTGATTTTGTTTGTGATATCTGTTCTAAAATATTAGAAACAACAAGTAAGTTAGCCTGTATATTTGGTCCAGAATTTAGTTGTATTGTTGCTATACTCGCCATAAATGCCTCTTTAATATTTAACTAGAATATATTAATTTGGCACTGGTTTAAATGGTTCTAGCAATTTTATTTCTGGATTATTCCATGAGCCAATAATTGAGTATTCAACTGCTGCTAATTCATTAGTATTTATTCCAATTTGTTTGAGGACTTTATCATAGAATATGGATGCAACTGCTCCTATTGGGCCTCCAAGTAAGGTTCCTGATATTAAGCTCATGGACGATAAATCTGGTATATATGTTAAGCTTTGTTTATGTGTTTCATTTTTTATATTTGATGTGCCGCTTATTCTCATTTCACCAAAAGATCCCTTTAGATTAAAATTATTAGTCTGTGCTATAGAGTTATTAAATTCAAATTCTCCACTCATGGTGTCAAAGGATAATCCGCTAGAAAAAAAATCACTAAAATCTAACGATAATCTTTTTTGTAGGGATGTTATGCTGAATAAGCCTAACAGCTGTCCAATTGCTTGAGTTTCTTTTGTTACTTGAAGAAATTCCCCTTTTTTTAAATCTAATATAATTTTTCCATTGAAATCTTTTAAGGAAAACCTATCAGGGGAACCTTCCCATTGTCCAATAAGTTTAGATTTTAAGATACCTTTTTTTATTAATTTCTTATACCCTAAATTATTAAGAGATGTGCCAAAATTATCGCTTATAAAATCTCCATCAAAAAAAGTTATTTGTCCATTAGATGAATTTATCCATTTACCAGTTCCATTCATAGTCAAGTGTTGATTAATGAATGATATGTGGTTTATTGTTAAGCCATCTTTAGCTGGAGAAGTCTGAACTTTAAAATCATCAAAATAATAATCCTTAATTTTAGCTTTCTTTGTAGAGATGTTTAAAAATGAGTATTCTGTTGGATTTGACTGTCCTCCAAATTTGTTAAAATCAAAATACTGAAGATTAGCTCGTAACTTATTATCACTAGATATAACCTCAGGAAAAATAATTTCTCCTTTTAAGTAAGGCGAGCTGACATTCATTAGTAAGCTTTTATCCCTTTTAATTAATCTCATATCATAAATATCAAAGGTTAGGTCAACTATATTTCTTTTTTCCTTATCAAAATTATATTTGACTTTTAATAATTTTTTCTCATTTGATGTTTTTCTAAAAGGACTTAGTATGTCAAAAGATAGCCCTTCCATATAAGTCCTTAATGATGCATTCATAATTTTTTTATTATCTTTTTTACTATAGTTTATAGTTATTTCTGTTAAAGATTCACCTTCTAATGTTGATAAGGCATTTGACTTGGATAATATTTTTAATGTATCAGAAGATAGGCTGCCGACTGCTCTAACAGAATATTTATGTGTTTTTGCCGTATAATTAGTATCTACAGCTACCTTAAACGTATCACTGTTAATTTTCATTTTACCTATATCAGAAATAATATATTTATCAAAAAAATTTATTCTAACTTTGTCTATACTCGTTGCAATATTTAATGAATCATCTCTAAGATAAAGTTTAGTTAACCCAAGCGCTCCATATATATTGGATTTATTATTATGTCTATGTACCCGATAATCTAGTTCATACATAGAATTAATATCAAATCTTTTTAAATCTCCAAGAAGGTCATGACTTCCGGAGAATTTATTTAAAATAGGTTTTATATTTCCATTAATGGTTATGCGGTATTTTGTTTTCTTTTTAGAAAAAGTGCCTATAATTTTTGCATTCTGTTTATTATCAATATTAATTTTGTTAGAGTACAATTTTAATTTTTTACCTTTAAGCTTATAAGAAATATTTCCATTTATTTTAGATATAGGTATTTCCTTATTGTTAATATCAATTATGGAGGATGTGTTGCTATCAATAGACAATACACCAAAATTACTACTACCAACAATATTTCCTGATAAATTAGTTATAAAATAATTAGAGTTTAAAATATTTAAATTTAGTTTAGAAAATTTCATTGAAAATTTAATCTTAGGTATATTAGAAAGATTGTGAATGTCTAATTTAGTAATTAGGCCCTCTTGTAGACCATTAGTTATATTATGTAAATAGTCTTTTAAGTTAAATGGGAAAGTGTTTACAATTCTTTTTAAGCTACTGATATATAGTTTATCAAAATGTACATTGGAGATACCTCTGTTATTAAATTTAACGAATATAGTATTATCTACATAATTCTTGTTCTCAAACTTGGTTTTAATATTATCAAAATTTATAAAGTAATTTTTATTTGTACGTATATAGGAAAAATTAGAAGAGCTTTTATCAATTAATAATTCCTTTTTACTTGAATTGTTTAATACAAGTAAATTGCCAAAACTAAATGACCCATTTATATTAGTAATCATATTTTTTTTGAGTTGCGCCCAAAGGGTATAATGCAAATTTTTAGCTTTTATCGAAAATTCTGGTAATTTAAACGGTGAATTATAAATATCCATGTTTATGCCTTTTGAATAAACGCTTCCACTTAACTTATTGTCAGCATTAAGAGAAAAATCTGATGCTAAATGTATAATTTCTGATTTATTGCCATAATTAAAAGTTGAAAAAAGTTTAAATTTTTTATCATCTTTAAATAAGACTAGATTTATATTTTGAAGGTAAAAATTATGATTATTAATTTTATCTAGAAGTGAAATATTGGAATCAGTAATTCTTAGTCTTGCGTTTTTTATATAACCATTATTATCTGATTTATTTAACTCTAATAAATTATAATTCTTTAAAAAAAAACCTTCCTTTTGGTATGAAAGTTTTAAGTTAGAACTAACTAAATTAAATTCTTCTGGTATGAGTTCTCTTTCTATAATTGTACTTATTGTATTAATTTTAATAATAAATTTTTTGCTTGTCACAATATTATTGTCAGTATCTTTATCAACAATACTAATATTATCTAAAATAAAATTTGGATTTAATCCATTCCAACTAATGGAGATTTTTTCAACTTCTAATTTAAAATTATACTCAGATTCAACAATATTTATAACTCTTGTCTTATATAAATTATTAATAATTCCTGTATTCTCTGAAATAAATACTATAAAAAATGTAGAAATTAATATAGCGGAAATTAATTTAATGAGATATGAGATGAATTTATTCATAAAATAAAATTATTATGTATGTGCTTCTCCAGTGTTGATATTTTCATCCCAAAGTTTTTCTAACGAATAAAAATTTCGTGTTTCGGGATGCATTACATGAACCAGTAAATCTCCATAGTCTATTAAAATCCATTCGGATTTATTATACCCCTCAATTCCAATTGGTTTAACTTTCTTTTTTTTGAGTTTGTTAACTAGATTATCAGCTATAGCCTTTACATGTCTAGTTGATCTACCTGATACAACAAACATTAAATCTGTAACAGATGACTTATTTTTGACGTCTATAAGAGATATATTTTCTGCTTTATTATCTTTTAAAATATTTAAGATAGATTTTTTGAGTAATTCCATAATTTAATATACTTTATTTTCTAACAACCATTTCTCAATTCTTGGATCAACTAAATCTGATATAGAAGCATGATTTCTTAATTTTCTTCTTATCTCCGTAGAAGATATATTAATAACAGATGTTTGTTCTATATATATTCTACCATATGGATGACGGTGAAATATAGCTGGGTTAGATAATATTAAAGATTGTAAGTGTTTATGTATTAAAGGTTCTTGATTAGACTTATCAATACTATATCTTAAAGAGACAATAATGTTGCATATTTCAAAAATTTTTTCAAAATCTTTCCACTCTGTAATAGAATTTAATTTGTCTAGGCCTAAAATTAAGTACAATTTACTATTAGGGTTTTCAGAAGATATTTCACTTAGGGTTTCAAAAGTATAAGAAATACCTCCTCTTGCTATCTCTCTGTCATCAATAATATAACTTTTATTATCAAGGCAAACCTCTAACATTTTAATTCTTTGTTTGGGCGTTGCAAAAAACTTTTTCTTTGAATTGGAAATATTAGTTGGTATAAAATATATTTTGCTTAAATCATGAGTTTTTTTAATTTCACTCAATGGTATTGTGTGTCCTAGATGTATTGGGTCAAACGCTCCACCAAATATTCCGATTCTTGTATCAGTATTATTTTTAATTTCTTACCTTTCCTAAACTTGTAACAATATATTTGAGATTTGTTAGCCCATCAAGTCCTACGGGTCCTCTTGCATGCAACTTATCTGTACTTATTCCAATTTCTGCTCCTAGGCCATATTCATAACCATCAGCAAATCTTGTTGATGTATTTACCATAACAGAACTAGAATTCACTAATTTAGTAAACTTATCTATTGCTTGTTTATCTGATGAAATTATAGCATCTGTATGCATTGAGCCATATTTTTGTATATGGCTTATTGCTTCATCAATATTTTTAACAATTTTAACTGCAACAATAGGAGATAAATATTCTTCATACCAATCATTTTCAGATGCACGTATAACTTTTTTATTAAGCTTTTTTGTTAAACTGCACCCTTTAATTTTTACTCCTAATTCAATAAATTTAGAAAGAATTTCTTGAGTTGCTGTTTTCGAAAAATTTTTATTAATTAATAAAGTTTCCATAGCATTACAAACACCATATCTTTGTGTTTTTGAATTTATGCTTATATTAATTGCTTTTTGTTTTTGAGCGGATTTATCTACATACACATGACAATTACCATCAAGATGTTTAATCATAGGTATTTTTGAATATTTTATAATTTTCTCAATTAACCCTTTTCCTCCTCTAGGGATAATAACATCAATATACTTGTCCATTAATAATAAATTTGTAACTGCTTCTCTAGATGTAGTCTCAACTAATTGCACTGTATTAACATCAAAACGATTTAATTGTAGCGCTTTCTTTATTAGTTTTATGAGTGCCTTATTTGTATTTATGGACTCTGACCCACCTCTCAATATAACACTATTCCCTGATTTTAAACAAAGGCCTGCGGCATCAATAGTAACATTGGGTCTTGATTCATAAATCATTCCAATTACACCTAATGGGACTCTCATCTGAGAAAGATTAATTCCATTCTTTTGTTTTTTTGACTTTGTTTGTTTATATAATGTATCAGGAATTTTAATTATTTTATTTAAACCATCAACCATTGCATCCATTCTTTTTTTATCAATGATTAATCTATCTATCATACTATCTTTCAATCCTTTATTATTAGCATTCTTAACATCAATAAGATTATTTTTTAATATAATATTTGTATTTTTATCTAACTCTTTGCATATTGATTTAAGCACTTTATTTTTTTGATCAGCAGAATAAGTGCCTGACTTTTTTGATGCAAGCAATGCGCGTGAACATAATTTTTGTATATAATTCTTAATCTGCATAAAATATATTTGTATTATTAAAAGAGTTATTTATAGGTTTTCTCATTACAAAACAGCTTACTAGAGTTTCCAATTGATGCCAAATATTAATGTTATTAGAACCTAGTTTGATGGATTTGTCTATGGAGTAACAAAATTCTAACATACCTTCTAACGTTTTCTTGTCAAATTCACTAACTAAAGAGTTATATAGGTCTTTTTTATAATTTGATATAAAAGGCTTTGGGGATAAATCAAACATTAAATAATATACTTTCTTAATTTCATTGTGTATTAAAAAAAGTATATAAGGTTCTGGGGATTTAACCATATTTAAATATTGAAGAATCTTTAAGGACTTAAGAAGATTACCTTCTAGGGCCACATCGATCAAATCATATTCTGTATACTTGTAGGATTTTTGTGTATATTTTATATATGAATCTACGTTATCTAATTTTAATAGTGACATTTTGTATAACTCTTGTGCAATTGCAGAAGTATTTCCTTCATTTTTCTCTAAAATTTTAGTTAAAGATTCTTTTGTAAATTTTACTTTATTTCTTTGAAACTTATTCTCAATCCATTTTTGTAATATTTGCCCCTTCAATTCTATAATTTCAATTATGCAATGATTCTTTTCTATGTGCGAATAAAATTTATTTCTTTTAAATGCGCTAGTTTGTGCTCCAACCTTAATGATTATTTTTAAATCTTTTGGTATAGCGGTATTTAAGATAAAATCCAGCAATAATTTGGGTATGGTGCTGCTCAACACGTTTAAAATAATTAATTTTTTTTCACTAAATAATGACAATGTTTCAAAGTCATTCCTTATTAAGTCTAGATTAAAGTCTGAATCAATTAAATAAGTCTTAATATCAAGATCTTCAGACTTGAGTTTAAATTCAATATGGAATTGTACTTCATTTTGCAAATGGTAAGGCTTGCCAACAAGCAAATATATAGAAGACTCAGGTATACTACGGTGCTCAAAGAATTGTTTATAATTAATTTTCATATGATAAATTTACTAGATTCTATACAATATATCATGGATGAAAAAAAACCTCATAGTGAAATCGGATTTATTGGTCTTGGAATTATGGGAAAACCCATGGCTAAAAACCTTGTAGATTCGGGTTTCAAAGTATATTTTTTTGCTAGGAAACAAAAAATAATAAAAGAGATGGTTTCATATGGTGGCAAGTATCTTAATAAAATTCAAGATATTTCTCAAAAATGTAAAGTTATATTTTTAAATTTACCAAATTCTAAAGATGTAAAAAACGTAGTGCTGAGTAAAAATGGGTTATGGCATAACCTACAAAAAAATACAATTATTATTGATATGAGCACTATATCTCCTGAAACAACAAAAGAGGTTTTTAAAAAACTAAAAACTAAAAATGTTTTTTTAATTGATGCTCCTGTTTCTGGAGGTGAAATGGGGGCCATTAATGGTGATTTATCTATTATGGTTGGTGGTAATAAAAAAATATATAATAAAATAAAAAGTTTATTATCAATACTAGGTAAAAATATTACATATATTGGTCCCACAGGTTCTGGACAAATAACAAAAGCGTGTAATCAAATACTTGTCGCTGGAACAATGGTTGCGGTAAGCGAAATATTTCTATTAGCTAAAAAATCAAAATGTAATTTAAATTTGATACAAAAAGCTTTATTGGGAGGTTTTGCAAATAGTAAAATATTAGATATTCATGGCAAAAGAATGATTAAAAAAAACTATAAGCCAGGCTTTAAAACTAGGCTGCATTTAAAAGATTTAAACATAGCTTTAAATCTTTCAAAGAATTTAAACATTGACTTAAAAAGTGCTAAATATTCTAAAAAACTTATGTTAAGTGCAGTAAACAGTGGTGAACAAAACAAGGATTCTTCAATAATTAATAAAATAATACAAAAAAATAATAAATAAATTTTTAAAAAATATAAACTTAGCATATACTGTTTATATGAGAAAATTTGAAACTTTGTTAATAGAAAATAATATAACACCAACAAAGCAGCGACTTGATTTAGCAGAAATAGTATTTGTAAGGAATCAACATTTTACAGCAGCTGATTTGATTAATACTGCTAACGAATCTAAACTATTTATTTCACAAGCAACAATTTATAACACACTATGTATATTTGAAGAAAAGGGGTTGTTAAAAACAATAAATTTACAAAATGAGTGTAAATTCTATGACACGAACCTTAGCTCTCATCACCATGTTTATAATACTAGTGCAAATACTTTAACAGATATAAGTAATGACCAAATTAAGTTTTCTAAAAAACCTGATATACCCCAACACCTTGAGCTAGAAGCAACAGAAGTATTGATTAAAGTAAAAAATAAATAACTATAAAAAATCTTTGCGAAGAGATTGAGTAATTAGTTTGTCTATTTTTATAGAATCATTATAATCCTTATGATCACAACCTAAAAATATTTCGTAAGAATTCTGGAAACCACGAATACATTCTTCATCTAATTGAAATCTTAAGAAATGGACTGCGGATGTTTTTTTGTCATTTGACCTTTCTAAATCTTCGTCAGGGATTGCATATAATTTTTGTGAATTATCAACTGTAAGCCAAATATTATTTTCAATACCTTTCAATTTACTCAGCATTGTTTTTCTATGATTTACATCTGAATACATAATTAACATAGTAGCCTTTAAATTATTGCCTTCGGGTATTAAAGGTTGGTAAGCGTTTATTTCATCCTGAATTTCTTCTTCGTTAAAAATTTTCTCAATTCTGAGCATTTCTTGCACCTGATATTTAATAGTTTCAAAATCTTCAAATAATAGAACTATGTGTTCTCCAATAGAGACCGCTCTATTTTTTTTATGATTAATTAAATTTGATTTAATAGTTTCTCTTTGTTTGTCATAATTCTCGAGAGATAATAAATCATTAGCTGTTAATTTACGCATAATTTTCTCTAATTTATCCCGTAGGCTCTTTTAAATAAACTAATTGGGTGTATTGGCGGGATTTTATTACCGACAGCATTTACAATATGATGCGCTGCTAACGTGCAATCACTGGTTAAAATTTCTGCTTTATCTTTATTAAATTCTCTTACTATTGGTTTTGCTATCTTTATCGCAATTTCATGAGTCTCTTTTTTAACACCATAAGTTCCATCATGTCCAGAACATTTTTCTACAGCATTAACATTGGTATTTGGTATAAGTTCTAAAACTTTTTTAGTTACTTGTCCAATATTTTGCACTCTCTGATGGCATGCAACTTGATAAAAAATAGAGCCTAGATCTTGTTTAAAATCAATTTTAAGATTACCATCTTCATGAAGGTTTAATAAATATTCAAAAGGGTCATAAATTGAGTCTGCAATTTTTTTAATTTCTATATCATTAGGAAATAATAGTGGCAGTTCTTTTTTAAACATCAATACACACGAAGGGACTGGCGCTATAATTTTAAATCCTTTTTCAATATAACGCATTAATTTGACAGAATTTTGTTGTATTACTTTTTCTACTGTCGCCAAATCTCCTAATTCAAGTTTTGGCATTCCGCAACATTGATCATCTTTTATAACTTCAATGTTAATATTATTGTGTTGTAATACTAACACTAAATCATCGATCACCTGTGGCTCATTATAATTATGATAACAGGTTGTATATATCGCTACCTTATGTATAGAATTATCATTGCTTGAAAGTTTTTTAAATTTGGATTTAGCTGTTATAGCAGAAAATTTTGGCAATACAGCATTTTTATGAATATGTAAAATTTTCTCTAACAAGATTCTAAAAGGTTTTAACTTATTAAAGAAATTAACTATGTGTGAAATAATTTTTCTAGAGAAAACTACACCTAAAAGATCGGTAGATGTTAATAATCTATCTCTAAAAGATGGTTTTAATTTATTAAATTTTATTGCTTTGCCTCTTAACATTAAGTGTGGGAAGTCAATTTTCCAATCATGAGGTGGCACATATGGGCATTTCGTCATAAAACATAAATCACATAAATAACAATGACTGATGACAGACTCAAAATCATTATACTCTACCCCATCAACCTCAAACGTTTTCGAGTTATCTATTAGGTCAAATAATGTGGGGAAAGAGTTGCATACACTAACACATCTTCTGCATCCATGACATGCATCTGCAACCCTTCTTAATTCCTTTTCAAATAATTTTTCATTATAATAATCGGTATTTTTCCAATCGATAACATATCTTTCGGGTTTTTGTAGACCACCTTCCATCGCTACTCCAGTCTTTTGGGTTTAATATATTGGCAGCTATCCTTAAAAAGAAAGTAAAAAATATTTTATGATATTGTCTCTAGAGCTTTAGCAAATCTATTTGCGTGCGATCTTTCAGCTTTTGCTAAAGTTTCAAACCAATCAGCTATTTCATCAAAACCTTCATCTCTAGCAATTTTGGCCATACCAGGATACATATCGCTATACTCATGCGTTTCACCAGCTATCGCTGCCTTAAGATTTGCACTGCTGTCTCCAATTGGTTCGCCAGTTGCAGGATCACCACATTCTTTTTCAAGATATTCCATATGTCCATGCGCATGTCCAGTTTCACCTTCAGCAGTTGATCGAAAAACTGCAGCAACATCGTTTTGACCTTCAACATCAGCTTTTGCTGCAAAATATAAATACCTTCTATTTGCTTGTGATTCACCAGAAAATGCATCTTTAAGACTTTGTTCAGTTTTGGAACCCTTTAAATTCATTTTATTCTCCTTTTTTTAAATAACTTAGAATCATTCTAAGTCTAATTATAGCGGTTGTCAATTGATGCATATAAAAAAAACACGGAAGTATGATAAACTAATATTTTATGGAAATTAAAAAAATTTTTTTTTCGATATATAAACAGTTAATTTTTCTTCTACCTCCAGAAACAGCTCATTCTGTCACTTTGTCTATGGCAGAAAAAGTCTATAAATCATTTTTAAAAAATATAGTTTCTTCTAAAATAACAATTAATGAGAGAAAAGTTATGGGAATTACTTTCCCTAATATGCTTGGACTTGCTGCAGGTTTTGATAAAAACGGTGACTATTTAAATTTTATAAATAACATAGGATTAGGCTTTGTTGAGTTAGGCACGATAACACCAAAACCTCAGTACGGAAATAACAAACCTAGAATATTTAGAGTTACCAGCGAAGAAGCAATTATTAATCATCTTGGTTTTAATAATAAAGGAGTATCTTACTTAAAAGAAAAACTTAGACATTTTAATAGGAATATACCAATTGGTATAAATATTGGTAAAAATAGTAGTACTCCAATTGATAAAGCTTATGAAGACTATGAGTATTGTATGCATGAAATTTTTGAATTTTCTGATTATCTTACGTTAAATATATCTTCACCTAATACTCTCAAGCTCAGAGATCTTCATTCTAAAGATTATTTAGATAATTTTTTAAAAAAAATTAAAACCACTCATGAAAAATTATCAAAAAGATATAAAAAAAATGTTCCTTTATTACTAAAAATATCTCCAGATATTACTCAAGAAGATCTTGATAATATTTGTAATTCTATAAAACATTATGGTATTGATGGTGTCATAGCAACAAATACTACTATAGATAAATCAATTCTAAAAAATAAAAAACTTTTAAGATATAGTGGCGGTGTTAGTGGTATGCCGTTATTAACAAAATCTAATAAAATTATTGAATCATTAAAAAAACTTGTGGGAAGTAATGTGGCTATTATTGGTTGTGGAGGTGTATCATCAAAAGAAGCAGCTTTAAATAAGATTGCGTTAGGCTCTGATTTAATACAACTATACACGGGTCTTGTTTATTCAGGAACAAGTTTGATTCAAGAAATTACAGGTTTAAACAATAAGTCTATTTAGGTTTCCAGATTCCAAAGGCTTCTTGCTTATTGTCAGGTTGTTGGTTAGGTATATCTTGAATTTGCTGTTTATATACATACCTAATAAAATCTAAAATCTGATTTAGTATTTCATCCTGTTGCTCTTTTGGTAAATTTGATGTAGCAATAATTGATCCTACTACAGCTGATAAATATTGTGCAGCAAGAATAGGATCTTCATTAGCAGGCTCATAATCTACAAGCACTTTCTGCAATTCCTTAATTAATTCAGGTTTTAAAACTATCTCGGTCATAAAATTATTGTATAATGATAATCATATAAACTATTACAAATTAATTTAATATGCAAGATTTAAAATCTTATACAATAAAAACTTTTGAAGTTGGTCCGATGTTAAATTTCATATATTTAATAATTGATAATAGAACTAAATATACAGCAATCATAGATCCAGCTTGGGATTTATCTGAGATATACAAATATATTGATGACAATAATTTAATTTTACAAAAAATACTATTAACGCATAGTCATCATGATCATGTTAATGCTATTGATGAGATTCTAAAAATGTATGACGTACCTGTGCACATAAATGATAAAGAAAGGTCTTTTTGGGGGGAAAATTATGATAATTTTTTAATAAATCATGGAGGCGATACAATAAAACTAGGCGATTTAGATATTAAATCTATCCATAGCCCAGGACATACTCCAGGCTCTACATGTTATCACCTAGATAAAAATCTAATTGCTGGTGATACTCTTTTTGTTTTTGGCTGCGGGAGATGTGATTTACACGGAGGGAGCCCAGAAGAAATGTTTAAAACTTTGGGTCATATAAAATCATCGTTAGATAAAAATACAGTAATACTGCCAGGTCATAATTATTCAATAAAAAAAGAGTCTACTCTAAATGAAGAACTTATAGGTAATCCATTTTTTCATTTTACCCAATTAGAAAATTTTATCGAATATAGAATGAAGGTGCATGATAACATACGATCATCCCCTTACTCTCCAGTAGAAAAAAAATAAATTAATTATTATTGTTATTAATTTTAGCTATTAATTTATTAAAAATTAATGATGACGCTGTAGATATCATCTGATTTTGTATATATTTTTCTCTATCAGAATTTCCCATTATATTATTTTCATCAAATGAATAATCTCTATACAAAACTATTGAATCAGACGATTTCCCAAGTGGAGAATTTATTTCAAAATTAACTGTATAAATAATCTCATATTCATTTACTCTGCCAGTAATATTTATGGATAGTTGTCTTCGATTAAAGTTTTCTGATAAAATTATAATTCTATTTAGGTCCTTATTTTTACTATTTGTAACTTTTATATTATTACTAATTAAAATTTTACTTATTGAGTTTACTATAGCGCTGTATTCATTTGCGCTAACTGATATTTCTTTAATGTTATTTGGTATATTAATATTTCCTCTTAAGGTATATCCACATGATGTGATAATTAAGATTAGGCAAATTGGTAATAATTTTTTACAAAATAAATTCATTTTTAAATTACATAGTTTATTAATTTATTCTTAATATAAATAATTTTTTTTATGTCTTGGTTTTCAAGATATTTATATATTTTTTTATCTTCTTGAATAATATTATTAATTTGAGATTCGCTAGACTCAATATCTATAATAATTCTGCCTCTAAGCTTACCATTTATTTGAACAATAATCTCTTTTTTAGTTTCTACAAGTGCTTCTGAATCTACTATTGGCCAAGATTCATTCATTATTAAATTGTTATTACCTAAAGCTACCCATAACTCTTGAGTGATATGTGGGACAATAGGTGATAATAACTTTAACATTGCCTTTAAACCTTCATTACAAACCTCTTTATTGCTTTCATCTGATTGTTCGTACTTAATTAAATCATTAGACAACTCCATAACTGCTGCAATAGCAGTATTAAAGTTTTGTCTATCAAAAATGTCTCTTGATACTTTTTCAATTGTTTTGTGTATCTTTGTTAGTATTGTCTTGGAAGATTTATTGTGTTTTTTGTCTTTTTCATCACTCCTATTTATAACTTTATAACTAAAAGTCCAAAGACGTTTTAAAAACTTGTATGAGCCTTCTATTGCAGAATCTGACCATTCTAAAGTTTGTTCTGGGGGAGCAGCAAAAATTATAAATAATCGCAAAGTATCAGCTCCATATTTTTTTATAATATCATCTGGATTTATAGTGTTTCCTTTGGATTTAGACATTTTTACTCCATCTTTTAAAACCATACCTTGTGATAACAATGCTGTAAATGGTTCAGAGCTGGTTACAATTCCTATATCTCGCATCAATTTATGAAAAAAACGAGCATATAATAAATGCAAAATTGCATGTTCTATGCCTCCAATATATTGGTCAACAGGCATCCATTTTTCTTTTGATTTATCTACTAAGCCTTTATTGTTTTTGGGAGAAAGGAAACGTAAATAGTACCATGATGATTCAAAAAATGTATCAAATGTATCTGTTTCTCTTATGGCATTTTTCCCAGTATAAGGACATTTTATGTATTTCCATGTTGGATGATTATCTAAAGGATTTCCGTCTTTTTCAAAATTTATATCTTCAGGTAACTTTACAGGCAAGTCCTTTTCTGGAACAGGATAAACCGTTCCGTCATCATGATAAAAAACGGGTATAGGACAGCCCCAATATCTTTGTCGAGAAATTCCCCAATCTCTCAAACGAAAATTTGTTTTTGGTTTTCCACAATTAATATCAACAAGAGACTTAATAATTTCTTTTTTTGCAATATCAGATG
>Ga0066849_10000320_pt1 | contig 18941 bp, 15 predicted proteins | sample ETNtaG_9_FD_65492 | JGI IMG/M metagenome (GOLD analysis project Ga0066849, IMG submission 65492) | Marine microbial and viral communities from oxygen minimum zone, Eastern Pacific Ocean - ETNP201406SV69 | ecosystem: Environmental > Aquatic > Marine > Oceanic | place: Pacific Ocean: Eastern... | reverse complement strand
TATTTAAGATTATTATCATACGTTGAAGGAAAATTTTTATATGAAATTAAACCAAGTAAAAATTTGTTGTTTTCTCTTGGTGGTTTTCTAGGATACCTTAATCAATTATTAGAGGACTTTAATCATGATGCTACTGATAGAAAATTTATTTGGGATGCTAAGCAGATTGATGTTTTATCACAGCAGCTAAAGTTTAGTGAGAATGACACATATTTAATTTCTTATTATATCAATCTTTTTAATGAACATATCATCGGTCAAGCAGACGCATTTACGAAAACAGTGATTCACAATGATGGGAATGACCACAATGTAATTATTAGTCACGATGAAAAAATAAAAAGCATTATTGATTTTGGAGATATGATCTATTCATATAAGGCACTTGAACCAGCTGTATGTATGGCATATATCGCGATGGAAAACCAAGATCCTTTTCCCCTAATTGCTCCATTATTGAAAGGATATCATTCGACCAATCCTCTTTCTGTTTTTGAATTAGAATCGGTAGTGTATTTAATGTGTTTACGTATGTGCATTACCATTAATATGTCAATTTACAGAAAGCAGCTATTTCCTGAAAATCGTTACATATCTATTTCGGAAGATAATGCACGAAAATTTCTAGAAAAAATGAAAGGTCAAAATATTCAGAAATGGTCAAAAGATCTTACAGAATATGCTAAGTCATAAAGAAATAATTGAACTTCGAAAAAATTTATTAAGCCCATCATTGAGCCTTTCCTATGCTGAGCCATTGCACATTGTTAAAGGTCATGCTCAATATCTTTTTGATGCGAATGGCAATCGCTATTTAGATGCGGTGAATAATATTCAACATGTAGGACATTGCCACCCCAAGGTTGCGGAGGCGGCCAAAAAACAATATGATTTGCTAAATACAAATACGCGTTATCTTGATGAGACAATTGTAAGGTATGCACAAGCGCTAACCAGTCATCTACCTGATGGTCTTGATGTTTGTTTTTTTACCAATTCTGGAAGTGAATCAAATGATTTAGCGCTTAGGTTGGCGCGTATTGCAACCCAATCAGAAGAGACCATCGTTCTTGATGGTGCTTATCATGGACATGTCTCATCTTTGATAGATATCAGTCCATATAAGCATAATGGAAAAGGGGGAAGTGGTCCCCCTAGTTATGTACATACGGTGCCAATGCCGGATACTTTTAGGGGAAAATATCGCGGGGACAGCGCATCGGATAGATACCTTAATGAATTAAAAAATATTTTAAGTAAAATTAGAAAAGAGGATAAAAAGGTCTCGGCGTTTATGGTAGAGTCAATCATGGGCTGCGGTGGCCAATTAATACTTCCTCAAAATTTTTTAAAACAATCGTTTAAGCTTGTTCGTAATGCGGGAGGTTTATGCATAGCAGATGAAGTACAAATAGGTTTTGGTAGGGTAGGGACAAATTTTTGGGGATTTGAAACCAGTGGTGTAATTCCAGATATCGTTACGATGGGAAAGTCTATGGGTAACGGACACCCATTATCTGCGGTTGTTACAACAAAAAAAATTGCTGATAAATTTAATAATGGCATGGAATATTTTAATTCATTTGGCGGAAATCCAGTATCGTGTGCAGTTGGTAATGCAGTGTTAAATGTTATTAAAGAGGAAGGTATGCAGCATAATGCATTAGAAGTCGGTTCATACCTACTTAATGAATTAAAAAGTTTACAATCACAACATTCCATTATTGGCGACGTAAGGGGCATAGGTCTTTTTATAGGTATTGAACTAATCAGGGATATTAAAAATCTACAGCCAGCTGATACTGAGGCTACAATGATTGTTAATCAAATGAAGGATCAGAATATTCTTCTAAGCACTGATGGGCCAGATCACAATGTGATCAAGGTAAAGCCGCCAATGATTTTTAATAGGGAAAATGCTAATGAATTGATATTAAAATTATCCGATGTTTTAGGTAATATTGATTATGAAAAATAAAAGAATTCTATTCTTCTTGCCCATTTTATTTTTCATCACAAGTTGTGAACAATATGGAAAGTATGAATGGGAAAATCCAACAATTATTGGTATAAATAAGCTACCCCCAAGAGCACATTTTATTACCTATGAATCAGAGTCTCTTGCATTAAAAAATGATCCTGCAAAATCAAAAAACTTTATTTCATTAAATGGGCAATGGAAATTTAATTTTTCAAAAAATTTCAAAGATAGACCCGAAGATTTTTATGAAATGGGCTATAATGATAATGACTGGAATCAAATTACGGTTCCAGGCAGCTGGGAGCTACAAGGATGGTCTTACCCAATCTATCTGGATGAAGAATACCCTTTCCCCGTTGATCCGCCATTTATTCCCCATAAAATAAACACCGTTGGTTCATACAGAAGAAAGATTTCCATACCGCAGGAATGGTTAAAAAAAGATGTCTTTTTGAAATTTGGAAGCATTCGTTCTGCTTGCTATGTTTGGTTTAATGGAAAATATATCGGGTACTCTCAAGGTTCAAAAACTCCATCAGAATTTGATGTCACTGAATTTATTCAGGCAGGTGAAAATCACGTTGCCGTTCAAGTATACCGTTTTTCAGATGGATCTTATCTTGAAGGTCAAGATACCTGGAGAATTAGCGGCCTTGAAAGAGATGTGTCTTTGTATGCTCGTGAAAAAACTAGAATTAATGATTTTACTATTCATTCAACTCTTGATGAGACCTACCAAAAAGGAATATTTAGAATTGAAATTGATTTATTAAATCATCTTCAATCTCAAAGTGAAATCAGTGTTCGGGCCAAGCTAACTGATCCGTTAAGAAGGAATAGAACTATTTTTGATTCTACCAAATCTGTTGTTATTGATTCATTATCAAATATGTCTTTTCAGCATAATATTCGCCGCGTTAAACCATGGAGCGCTGAAAATCCTTATCTATACAAACTTCAGCTTTATTTGATGAAAGAGAACAAAATCATAGAAACTTTAACTCATCAAGTTGGATTTAAGATTACAGAAATTAAAGATGGAAAATTTTTACTTAATGGTATTCCCTTAACTTTGCGAGGAGTTAATCGCCATGAATGGGATCCAAAAAAGGGTAGATCTATCTCAGAAGATTCAATGATAGAAGATATTAAATTGATGAAACAAAACAATATTAATGCGGTAAGAGCATCGCATTATCCCAATCATGAACGATGGTATGAATTGTGCAATCAATATGGACTATACGTTGTTGATGAAGCGAATATAGAATCGCATGGGATGGGATCACATCCCAAAAGCTATGGTTTCATAGCTAATGACCCCGCGTGGACAGCGCAGTGGATAGATCGAGGCAATCGGATGTATGAAAGAGATAAAAATCAGCCTTCAATTATTATGTGGTCAATGGGCAATGAAGCTGGAGATGGTCAAAATTTTAAAAAATTATATAATTTTTTAAAAACTAAAAAAGATACTCGTCCAGTTGTATATGAGCCAGCTAAGGATAAGCAGCATACAGATATTGTATTTCCAATGTATAAGAGCGTTAATTCAATTAATCAATACGCAGAATCTCAGCCAGGTAAGCCCCTCATTTTATGTGAATATGCGCATGCCATGGGAAACAGTGTTGGAAATTTAGTTGATTATTGGGATACAATAAACCGGCACGAATCACTTCAAGGCGGCTTTATATGGGATTGGGCAGATCAAGTCTTGACTAAAACAGATTCTAATGGAAAAGAATATTGGGGCTATGGGGGTGATTTTGGAATTGAATATGCTGAAAACGACTCAAATTTTTGTGCAAACGGCTTGGTTGCAGCAGATCGCAGTTTAAATCCTCATATATTTGAAGTAAAAAAGATATATCAGCCCATTTCATTTAAGCCTATTGATTTAGATAGAGGCATAATTGATATAACAAATAATTATAATTTTTCTAATTTTGATAATTTGGATTTTACATGGTATATCAAGGGCGATGATAAAACTATCTCATCAGGAAAACTTAACTCACTAAAGCTTGAACCTGGAGGTTCTAAAGAAATATTTTTTAATACCTCCAATATTGTGGTTAGACCTGGGGTTAGATACTATCTAACGATAGAAGCTAAAACTAGAAATGCAAAACCTTTAGTTTCCAAAAAACATTTAGTAGCCTGGGAGCAATTTGAACTACCCATTTACATACCGCTAGCTTCCAAGGCAAATAGTACAGTATCTAGTATCAATTATGTTGACTCTGTGACCAAAATAGAAGTGCAGGGCGTAGATTTTAATATTGTTTTTGATAAATCATCAGGATTGCTTGAAAAGTATATTATTGGTACTACAAATTATCTCATCAAACCATTAGCTCCTTATTTCTGGAGAGCTCCAAATGATAATGATCTTGGTAACAAGATGCCTAAGCGTACAAATATCTGGAAAGAGGCTGGCTCTAGAATGAAGTCTCTTGATTTAAATGTAATTAAGACTGAAAGTTTGGTGACCGTTTTTTCAGTTCATATTGATAGCTTAACTGGAACTATACTCAATACAGAATACAATATCGATGGAGATGGTGCAGTAAAAGTTGATCGAAAAATAGAAATAAAAAATAACAACTTACCTGAAATACCTCGCATTGGCGTCAAGCTATCACTAGATGGATCTTTTGGTAAGGTTAAATGGTTCGGCAGAGGTCCTCATGAATCATACTGGGATAGAAAGCAATCTGCTGCTATCGGGATTTATTCTGGATCGGTTTGGGAACAATCATTTCAATATGTAAGACCTCAAGAAACTGGAAATAAAACTGATATTTTCTGGATGGCGGTTTACAACAATGATAAAGGCTTGATGGCGGTTGGCCTGCCAAGGTTCGATGGAAGCGTGCATCAGTACCCCTATGAAGATCTAGACTACTATCCTGGAAGCCAGCGTCACGGAAAAATTGATATTACCCCAAAAGATCAAATAGATTGGTTGATTGATTACAAGCAAATGGGAGTTGGCGGTGACAATAGTTGGGGTGCTAGGCCAATGAAAAAATACACATTGAACCCTGGTGTTTACGAGCATTCATTTTTATTAATACCCTTCCAAATTGGAATAAATTTATCAAATCTATCTAAGAAAAGAATTTAATTAAGGAATAATTAATGAATACCATTTCAATAGTGACATTTATTCTTGCGACAGGATCTGTAGCATATTTCACATATAGGATTGTTCAAAAAATGAAAAAATCTAATAATGCTACTGAAGAATATTTTACCGGTGGACGTGCCCTTACTTGGCCTGTTGTGGCTGGTTCATTATTACTTACCAATCTTTCGACAGAGCAACTTGTTGGATTAAATGGAGATGTCTTTGGTGATAAGGCTATGGTGGGCTTGGCCTGGGAAGCGCTTGCTGCGTTTGCAATGATTGCCACGGCTCTAGTTTTTTTACCTCGCTATTTAGCAAGTGGCTTTACCACAACACCCGCTTTCCTTGAAAAAAGATTTGACAAAACCACACGATCAATGGTTTCAGGATTATTTTTGTTTGGTTATGTCACGGTACTTTTACCTGTGGTGCTCTATACCGGTTCATTGGCATTAGAGCGCATGTTTAATTTAAATATTCCATTGTGGTTGATTATAATTTTGATTGGTACCCTAGGAAGTTCTTACGCAATTTTTGGGGGGTTAAAATCAGTTGCTGTCAGTGACACTATTAATGGCATAGGCCTACTGATAGGCGGTTTGGCGATCCCTTTTCTTGGCCTTTCTGCTCTTGGAGATGGATCTTTTTTTAGCGGAGTTTCTACGCTCTTAAATGATAAGCCTGAATACTTGACAGTTTTAACTCGTACAAATCTTGAAGGAAAAACCGTATCAGTTCCCTGGCCAACTTTATTTACAGGTATGATGTTTATTCAAGTTTTTTACTGGTCAACCAACCAAGTGATCGTACAAAGAGCAATGGCAGCAAAAAGCTTAGCTGAAGGACAAAAAGGAGTGCTTTTTGCATCAGCAATGAAGCTGGTGGGGCCTTTAATGTTATGTTTACCAGGCATTATTGCTCTACATATGACCGAGCTACCAATTGGAAGGCAAGACCAGGTTTATGGCGCCTTAGTAAGATATGTATTACCGGATTGGTCACTCGGCCTTTTTGCAGCAGTTCTAATGGGTTCTATACTAAGCTCTTTTAATTCTGCGCTTAATAGCGCTTCTACGCTTTTTTCCCTTCAATTTTATAAGGGCTATATCAATAAAAATGCAACCGGAGATCAAATTGTTAACATTGGAAAGCAATTTGGGATTCTACTTGCAGTGGCCTCAATGATCATTGCCCCTTTATTAGCACAGACCCAGTCTATTTTTCAGTATCTCCAAAAGGTTAATGGGCTGTACAGCGTACCTATTATTGGTATCTTCTTGCTAGGGATAACAACAAAACATGTTCCCGCAGTGGCTGCAAAAGTTGGTATGGTTGTTGGGATGGCGATCTATGCATTTTTCTCATTTGAAAATATTCATAATGTACCTGATTTCTTTGCCGATGGATCAGGCGATCTACATTGGCTACATGGATATTTCATCAGTTTTGTTTCCGCAGTCTTGGTGATGTTGGCTATAGGAAAGTTTCAACCAAAAACACCTGAGGAGATCGCAATCAGCGATCAACGAGACCCAGCACCAGTTGATATGACTCCTTGGTCAGAATCAAAAAAAGTATCTATGGGAATTATGGGTGCAACCTTTGCAATTTATCTTTTATTATCGATGGTAGCACAATAAATGCAGCACATTGATTGATTTAAATAAATTAAAACAGTTTACTCCACCATCTGATTGGATACAAATTCAGACCCTTGAAGCACATACTGGTGGAGAGCCACTTAGGGTAATTTTATCAGGATATCCTATTTTAAAGGGCAATACAATCCTAGCCAAGCGTCAAGATATCTATCAAAATCATGACTGGCTACGTACCGCTTTAATGTGGGAGCCTAGAGGGCATAAAGATATGTATGGAGCTTTGCTTGTAGAGCCAGAAACCTCTTCCTCTGATGCTGGTGTAGTTTTTATGCATAATAATGGATATTCTACTGGATGCGGTCATGCCATAATTGCTTTAACAAAAATAATTATCGAATCTGAAGCTGTACCTATTGTAGAGCCAATTACAGAAATCACAATGGATGTACCATCTGGAACAATCAATGCTTATGCAGCTATTGAAGATAATAAAATTACCAAAATTTATTTTGAAAATGTCCCCTCATTTGTTCAAGAATTAGATGCAAGCATTCAAGTGCCAGGTATTGGCGATATTAAATATGATTTAGCATATGGTGGAGCATTCTATGCGGTTATAAATATAGATCAACTAGGAATCAGCCTCGATCATAAATATTTAGATGAAATTATTTTGGCTGGAAAAAAAATAAAAAAAGCTATTTCCAAAAAAATAGATTGCAAGCATCCTATTAATTCAGAGATGAATAGCTTGTATGGAACAATTTTTGTTAGCCAAGCAGATAACCCGCAATGCCACAGTAGAAACATTTGTATATTTGCTGATGGAGAGCTTGATCGAAGTCCAACCGGAACCGGTGTTTGTGCACGGGCAGCGATCGAATTTGCAAAAGGCAATTTAGAATTAAATGAAAGATTAATGATAGAAAGCATCACTGGATCTATATTTACTGTTACTATTCATAAATCTGTTAATATGAAAGGTAAAGAGGCGATCGTACCACAAGTTTCCGGGGATGCTTCCATGACAGGTAGCTGCACTTTCTGGATCGACCCTAAGGATCCATTAAAGAATGGATTCTTATTGCAAAAAGATTATAGGAGAAAAGAATAATGAAAAGGCGCCAGTTTATAAAATCTACAACCATAGCTGGACTAGCCACTGCGTTTGTTCCAAAAAAATTATTTAGTGCAAATCAACGACTGCAAATAGGAATCATTGGTACCGGACTAAGAGGTCAATGGAACACTAAACTCCTTTTAGATAGGCCCGATGTTGATATTCCTGCAATTTGCGATATTGACCAACGAATGATTAAAATGGTATTGGAGCTTTTTTCAAAAGCTGGAAGGCCCAAACCTAGAATTTATGATAAGGGGCCCGAAGACTATCAGAATATGCTCTCCAATGAGGATCTTGATGCGGTAAATATTGCAACACCTTGGGAATGGCATCATCCGATGGCAATTGAGGCAATGAATAATAAGATGCATGTTGGCGTTGAAGTTCCTGCAGCTTTAACTATTAAGGATTGTTGGGATTTAGTTGATACATCAGAAAAAACGAACAAACTTTGTATGATTATGGAGAATGTCAATTACCGAAGAGATATCATGGCAATATTAAATATGGTGCGTCAGGGACTGTTTGGCGAATTAATTCATTGCCAAGGCGGCTATCAGCATGACTTGCGCCATGTCAAATTTAATGATGGTAAAGGACCTTATGGCGGCGGCGTTGAATTTGGTGACAAAGCGTTTTCTGAGGCCAGATGGCGAACACAACACTCGATGGATAAGAATGCAGATTTATACCCAACGCATGGGCTTGGACCTATTAGCCCTATGCTAGATATCAATCGTGGTAATAAAATGCTTCATCTTACGTCAACCGCAAGTCAAAGTAGGGGTTTAAATAAATATATCATTGATAATGGTGGCAAGGATCATCCAAATGCAAAAATAAAATTTAAATTAGGAGATGTGGTCACAACTACAATCAAATGTGCAAATGGCCAGACGATAGTTTTGAGTCATGATACAAATTCTCCTAGGCCATATAGTTTAAATTTTCGTGTTCAAGGCACCAAGGGATTATGGATGAAAGATTCTAAATCCATTTATATTGAAGGAAGAAGTCCTGAATCCCATAGATGGGAGAATGATGAGCAGTATCTATCAGAATATGATCACCCGCTATGGAAGCGGTTTTCGAAAGCAAAGACGACATTGAGCCACACCGGTCATGGTGGAATGGATTTTTTCATTATTCGAGCATTTGTTGAGGCAATTAAAGAAAAACAAAAGCCAGTCATTGACGTATACGATGCAGTCAGCATGAGCTGTATCGTTCCTTTATCTGAACAGTCAATAAAGAATAATAGCACTTCGATAAAGATTCCTGATTTTACGCGAGGAAAATGGAAAACAAATCAGCCCATTTTTGGATTGGACGATAATTATTAGATGAATATGGCTATTATAGATTGGGTTATTATAGCAGCCTATTTTTTAATTGCATTAACAATTGGAATTTGGGCTTCTAAAAAAGCGGGTTCCAATACCAAATCCTTTTTCTTAGCTGGAAGAGATATGCCTTGGTGGCTTCTTGGTATTTCCATGGTAGCTACCACATTTTCAACCGATACTCCTAACTTAGTAACAGATCTCGTTAGGCAAAAAGGCGTCTCAGGTAATTGGGGCTGGTGGGCATTTTTATTGACAGGTATGTTAACTGTTTTTATATATGCTAAATTATGGAGAAGGTCTAATGTCTTAACAGATATTGAATTTTATGAATTACGATATAGCGGTAAGGCTGCAGCATTTTTAAGAGGATTCAGAGCACTGTATCTAGGTCTAATTTTTAATGTTCTGGTTATGGGCACTGTAAGCTTAGCTGCAGTGAAATTTGGTGAGATTATTTTAGGCTGGAAAGGCTGGCAAACATTATTGATCGCTTGTTCAATTACGCTAACCTACTCAACCCTAGGAGGCCTTCGAGCGGTAATCATTACAGATTTTGTTCAATTTATTTTAGCAATGATCGGCTCTATCTTTGGAATGTTTTATATAGTCAATTTGCCGCAAATCGGTGGTATAAAAAATTTAATTCTACATGAAAATGTTATAGATAACTTATCATTAGTACCTGATTTCTCTGACCCAAGTGTATGGGTACCTGTCATGCTTGTTCCACTTGCAGTACAGTGGTGGGCAAGTTACTATCCAGGCGCCGAACCTGGAGGGGGAGGTTATATAGCCCAACGAATGTTCTCTGCAAAAGATGAAAAAAATGCAATAGGAGCAACATTATTATTTAATATTGCACATTATGCCTTACGTCCATGGCCTTGGATAATTATCGCATTATCCTCTTTAATTATTTTTCCGGAGTTAACAGATATTCAAAGAGCGTTCCCTGATTTACCAGCTAATAAACTAGGTCATGATGTTGCGTACCCTGCTATGCTTACATTATTACCATCGGGGCTATTAGGCCTTGTTGCCGCTTCCTTGATTGCTGCATTTATGAGCACAATGAGTACTCAGCTTAATCTTGGGGCCAGTTATTTAGTGAATGATTTTTATAAACGTTTTATCAGTCCAAATGCCAGTGAAAGTCAATTGGTCGCAATGGGTAGGGTATTCACCGTTATATCAATTATTCTAGGCGCAGGATTAGGGCTAATACTAACAAGCGCTTCACAAGCCTTTGATTTATTGCTCATGATCGGCGCTGGTACAGGGTTGATTTATTTATTGAGATGGTTTTGGTGGCGTATCAATGCTTATACAGAAATTGTTGCAATGATAAGCTCCTTAATTATTGCTTACTATTTTAATTTCTACAGCCATAGCCTTGCAAGTTGGCAAGAAATAATCATTGGAGCGTTATTAACAACAGCTACTTGGATAATTGCTACATTTATCACACCTCCAGATGATGAAAAAACACTAAAGAGATTTGTAAAAAAAGTAAATCCAGGTGGCCCAGGTTGGAAAAATTATTCACCTCATCATACGAATGAACAATGGTCTGTACCAATTGGATTGCTTTGTATGCTATGTGGGACCACATCGGTATATGGTATTTTACTTGGTGTTGGAAGTTTGATCTATGGACACTATCAAACCGCATTCATTCTAATTGGGATATCTATTATTTCATCATTCGTATTATTTAAAGCTTGGTTCAAACATTCTGCTAATACCATATAGATGAAAGTAATTACCCCAGGTCGAATATGTCTTTTTGGTGAACATCAAGATTACCTGGGCTTACCAGTTATTGCATTAGCTATTTCACTGAACTCCTCGATTAGCCTAACCAAAAGGAAAGATAAAAAAATAATTATTAATATGCCGGACCTTGATCGGGTTGAGGAATTTTCACTAGATGATTTAAGCTATTCAAAAGATCGTGATTATTTCAAAAGCGCAATGAATGTATGTTTGAAAGAAGGTCTAAAATTTTCTAATGGGTTTGAGTCTATCATAGAAAGCAATATACCGATTCAGGCAGGTACAAGTAGCTCTTCTTCGATCGTTGTTGGGTGGATAAATCTAATTTCAAAAATAGCTGATAATCCTCCAAACTGGAATAATGAAATCATTGCTCGTCTTGCCTATCAGGCCGAGGTGCTTGAATTTGATGAGCCCGGTGGAATGATGGATCAATATACCACTGCAATCGGTGGGTGCATTTATTTAGATCAACAACCTTTTAGCGTAAAGCAGTTGCAACCAAAGTTAAAAACGTTCGTTTTAGGTAATTCCAATCAACCAAAAGATACCATGACTATATTGAAACGTTGCCGCGATCAACGCATATCAATTATGGAAAAATTAAATACAATATACCCAGATGTAAGTTTTAACAATTGCTCTGATGAACATGGTAAATCAATTCTAAATCATGAAGAACAAGCCTTACTTGAGGGTACAATTGAAAACAGAGAAATATTATTTCAAGGGATCAAGGAATTACAAAAAAATGAAATCGATCATAATCGAATTGGGCAATTACTATCAGACCACCATGAAGTGTTAAGGGATAAGTTAAAAGTTAGTACTGAAAAAATAGATAATATGATTGAAGCAAGTATAAATGCAGGCGCCTTAGGTGCAAAAGTAAATGGATCAGGCGGTGGCGGGTGCATGTTTGCCTATGCACCAAAAAATTCAAACGATATTGCAAGCGCCATTGAAAATGCAGGTGGAACTGCCCATATAATCCATGCTGATGATGGTACTAGAATAGATTAATTTCTTTATAATTAAAATAGGTATTTTATGCGCGATTTGACATTACTAGTGATGGCTGCGGGAATGGGTTCTCGATATGGAGGCTTAAAGCAATTAGACCCAGTGGGTCCAAATGGTGAAACCATAATTGACTATTCAGTATACGATGCAATTCAAGCCGGATTTAATAAAGCGGTTTTTATTATTCGAGAAGAATTTAAGTCTGATTTTGAAAATCAGATCACTAATAAATACAATGATAGCATTGCTATTGAATTTGCAATTCAAGATCTTAATGATCTACCTAGTGGCTATTCATGTCCTGATTTTAGAGTAAAGCCATGGGGTACAGGGCAGGCGATACTTTCTGCTTCAGATATAATAGACGAGCCATTTGCTGCAATTAATGGTGATGATTTTTATGGTAGAGAATCCTTTCAGTTAATTGCTGATTATTATCATAGCGATTTCTCAGGTTTTAGTATGGTTGCATTTCAATTGGATAATACTTTATCCGATTATGGAGGTGTCAGTAGAGGTGTTTGCACTGTAAGCGATAATCATTTAGTTAATATTGTTGAAACGCACGAAATAATAAAAACTGAGAATACAATTTCTTCTAAAGGTGCACTAACATTAGATGGAAGTGAGCCGGTATCTATGAACATGTGGGGATTCACACCAAAATTGTTTTCATATCTTGAAGCAGGTTTTATTTCCTTTTTAGATGAATACGGATACCAGGAAAAAAGTGAATATTTAATTCCTTCTGTAATAAATGAATTAATTAAAACCGAGCAAGAAACACTACGCGCTTTACAAAGCAATGCTTCATGGTTTGGTGTAACCTATAAAGAAGATAAACCATTTGTAGAATCCCAAATATTAAAACTGGTCGAATCTGAAAATTATCCATCTAAATTATTTTGAAGATTTAAAATGAAGGATATCAGTAAATGGTTAATAATCATAGGTATGACAACGGTCGCACTTGGTTTTATTTTAAATATTTTTTCAGATAAACTAGGCTGGTTGGGGCGACTCCCTGGGGATATTCGATTAGGTTCAAAAAACGTAAGATTTTACTTTCCAATATCAACATTAATAATCATAAATTTGGTGATATATTTAATAATGAGGCTTATTTCTTGGTTAAAATAAAATTATTTTCCCTATTTTGTTGCGTATTATTTTTTTCATGCGATGATTTAAATAGTAATGCCAATGCCCTTGAAACTATGCAGAATGATATGCTTCTTAGGTCTGGTGTTCTATGCGAATTAAAACCTGATCCAGGTCCCTGTAGAGCTTGGATTCCAAAATACTATTTTGATCAAAAAACACAAAAATGCAAAGAGTTTGGGTGGGGAGGCTGTAGAGGCACAGTCCCTTTTGAGACTTTGAACGAATGCATGAATGCCTGTCAGTAATCGCACTTTAATTTTAGATGGCGCAATGGGGACGCAGTTGATGGAGCGTGGCCTAGAATTGCCTTTACCATTGTGGTCTGCTGAAACCAATATTACAAATCCAAAAGATGTTCTTTCTGTTCACTGTGATTATATCAAAGCTGGTGCGGATATCATTACCACCAATACATTTAGAAGCACTTCTTGGTCCTATAGAAAAATAGATTTAAGCCCTAAACGAGCTAGTGAACGCGCTAAACTAAGCTTGATGAAAGCAGTAGAGTCTGCATATAATTCAAAAGCATCCTTTATCGCAGGGTCTATCACATCACTGGAAGATTGTTATCGCCCAGATCTATTTCCTGGACAATCTGCTGCAGAGGATAGCTATGGCGAAACATTAATGTGGTTTAAGGAAGCGGGTATAGAAATAATTCTTTTTGAAACAATGGGGCATCTTGAAGAGATAGAAATTGCCCTTAAAGCTGCAAGTGATTTTAGTAAAATATGGCTTAGTCTAATTATTAAAGATTCATCGCATCTTCTTTCAGGGCACAGTCTTGAAGATGTATACGTTTTAAGCGCAGATCGGGTTGGTTGCATGCTATTAAATTGTAATACATTTGATAAATCTAATGATGCTTTAGTTAAATTTAAAGAAGAGTGGAATGGAAACTGGGGTATTTACCCCAACCTTGGTGAATCAGAACCTGAGCCAGATGGAGCGATGGATCAAAAGATTGATGATGGATCTTTTGAATCTATGATCGCAAATTATATGGCTGAATCTCCTGCAATTATAGGCTCTTGTTGTGGTTCTAGCCCTAAGCATACAGTGATGATCAGAAAAATCCTTGATAAAAAATTATTAACGAGATGATTTGAATTATTTTCTTAGGGTTTTTAAGTTCGCGGAACTTTTTTAATGATATTTAGTAACAATAAATAATTTTTTAGAGACAGTAACTCAAAAGCTGAGGTATTTGATTAATGATTAAAGTTAAAGATCTAAGTAAAAATTATGGATCTGTTGAAGCCGTAAAATCCATTTCATTTGACCTTAATGATGGAGAAGTGATAGGCTTTTTAGGCGCAAATGGCGCAGGTAAAACAACTACCTTAAAAATGATGACAGGCTACCTAGTTCCAACAAAAGGCTCAATTACAGTCAATGATATGGATATCATAGAAGATATGCATTCTATTCAAAAGCAGATTGGCTACCTACCTGAATTAAATCCGCTTTATTCCGAGATGAGAGTGTATGATTATCTTGAATTTTTAGCATCCATTAGAGATATAACGGGTCCACAGTTTAAAGAGGCCTTAGCACGTGTTGTTGAGCAGTGTGGACTTCGAGGCGTGGTACACAAAAATATATCTGACTGCTCTAAAGGTTATAAGCAGCGTATTGGGCTCGCCGCGGCAATGATTCATGACCCCAAAATATTGATTCTTGATGAGCCGGTCACAGGACTTGATCCTAATCAAATTATTGAAATCAGAAGTCTTATTAGATCTCTCGGTAAAGAGAAGCTAGTATTTATGTCGAGCCATATTCTTCAGGAAATACAAGCAACGGTCGACCGTATAATTATTATTGATCAAGGAGAGATAGTAGCCAATGGAACCAGTGAAGAGCTAATGGCGAACTTTATGGGAAATGTACTACTTACCATGGAAGTAAAAGGAGCAAAAGTGGATTCAATTGAGCATATACAGGCCACATTGCCAAATGTAAAATTTATTTCAATGAGTAAAAATAAAAGTATCCATACAATTCAATTGGAATATGAAAAAAACAAAGATCCCCGGGAAGACATATTTAATTATGCTGTAAAAAACAAATGGTCAATATTGAAGATGAGCCCTAGAACAACCAATCTTGAAGATATATTTAGAGACCTTACGATGGAAGGTGGCTCAGATGCGTAATACAAGGACTATTTTCTATCGCGAGCTTGTTGGATTCTTTAACAGTCCAATGGCTTACATCTTTTTGGTTATTTTTGCTATTGTAAATGGATATTTTTTCACCAATAGATTTTTTCTTTTCGGCCAGTCAGACTTAAGATCATTATTTGATATCATTCCATTGGTTTTCTTATTTTTTATACCAGCCATCACTATGGGGTTGATTGCACGAGAGAACGATATTGGGACAATGGAGATAATGTCAACCCTACCATTAAGCACTGTTGAGTTTGTCATGGGAAAGTTTTTTGCAGCACTCTGCTTAATTCTTTTAGGCCTTCTTGCCACAACAATTCATTTTATTACATTGGTATTTGTTGGAACGAATATTGATTATGGTGCAATTTTTAGCGGTTATCTTGGTTTGGCGCTTATGGGCGCTACTTTTGCTGCAATCGGCACCTATGCAAGTAGCGTAACTCAGAACCAAGTTGTTGCATTTATTATAGGTCTCTTTATGGTCCTGATAATATTTATGCTTGATAAAACATTGATTTTTGTACCGACTTCAATTGCAGGATTACTTCAATTTTTGGCAATAGAGTATCATCTATCAAATATGTCACGCGGTGTGATTGACTCAAGAAATTTAATTTATTTCATATCAATGATTGGCTTTTTCTTATTCCTTACTATTCAAACACTAGAGGTGAGGAGGTGGAAATAATGAAGAAATTTTTTCAAAAGATTGATTTCAAACGATCGGTAATTGCACCTGGACTAGTCTTATTCACCACCCTTTTCTTGTTAAACACAATTTCTACAAGCCGATTTTTCCGCATTGACTTAACAGATAACAATATTTTTTCATTATCAACTTCAAGCAAGTCAGTCATTAAGGATGTTGATGATTTGCTAACCATGAAGGTTTATTTTTCTGATGATTTACCTGGGGAATACGCTAATAATCGAAGATATCTCCAAGATATATTGGAAGAATATGCTGCAATATCCAAAGGGAAAATAAAATTTGAATTTGCTTCTCAAGAGAAACTAGAAGAAGAAGCTCAAAAATCTGGCATTGCTCCACTCCAATTACAAGTTATTGAAAATGATAAAGTGGAGGTTAAAAGGGTGCTGATGGGGATGGTAATTCTTTTTGAAGATAAAAAAGAAGTCCTGCCTGTTATTCAAACTACAACTGGACTTGAATATGAGATTACAACCAAGATCAAAAAACTTGTAGAAATCAATAAGCCTACAGTTGGGATTGCGCAGCTTGATGGGCAAGCAGAGCAGTACCAAAATATTCAAAATGTTTTAAGGCAGCGTTATGATGTTAGGGTAATTAAACTTAATGATGCAGTGCCAGTTGATATTCAAGCTATTTTGATGGGCGGTATATCAGATTCACTTACTACTAATGAAAATAAAAACCTTTCTGAATTTATGAATAGAGGGGGGAATATATTCATTGCCCAGAATCGAATAAAAACGAATTTGCAAATACAACAAGCATTTCCGATTGAGTCAGATATTTTTTCAATACTTGAAGAATATGGATTTTCCATAGAGGCAAATCTTGTTACCGACAAAATTTGCGGTAGAGTGAATGTACAGCAACAGATGGGCCCGATTCGGATGAATGTACCAATGGAATATCCATTGCTGCCTATTGTAAGAAATTTTAATGCGGATGAGCCAATCGTATCTGGGTTGGAGCAAATGCAATTAATTTTTCCAAGCGAGATTAAGCAAGATTCTAGTTCCATTGGGCAGGTTAGGTTTACGCCTTTATTCTTCACATCTGAGCAATCAGGAGAGCTTAAAGGAACCTTTAATCTAAGCCCTGATCCTAAACAAAATCCTTTTATGCGAATATTTAATAAGTCTAATCAGGTATTAGGCGCAAGAACAGAGCTGGTTAATTCTTTGGGGGCACTTAACCAAGTAATTTTGGTTAGTGATTCAGAATTTATGGCTGATAATGGCGGGGGTCGTTCGCCTGAGAATCACATTTTTATTTTAAATTCAGTTGATTATTTAATTGGAGATCAAGATTTGATTGCTTTGCGATCGCGGGAAATAACTTCTCGACCGCTTCAAGATATTTCTGACGGGTCAAAAAGAACATGGAAATGGGCAAATATCATTACCCCTTGTTTATTAATTATTGGATTTGGATTAATTCGAATGCGTAGACAAAAAAGTAGAAGTGACGTATTGGAGGAGCTATATGGGTAAGCAAATGAAATGGATGATTGCTGCGTTAATAGTATTGCTAGCCCTTTTTGCTATCAATAGCTATCAACAGGGAAAATACAATGCAACCAGTGATCGTGTTTTTGATTTAGAGCGCGAAAATATATTTGCATTCGAAATTTCTAAAGGCGATGAGTTCATATCATTATCTTTTGATGGTGAGAGTTGGTATCTTGATGAACATGATTCATTAACAGTAAAATCTAATACCGTAAATAGTTTTCTCAACACGATCCTTTCTTTGAAAAAAACATCCCTGGTATCAACAAATTCATCTAAATGGGATAAATTTATGGTTGGTGATTCTACGGGTACCCATCTTAAGCTATTAGATCACGATCAACAAGCATTGGGTAAGATAACAGTAGGCAGATCAAACGCTGAATGGTCATCTAGTAATATTAGAATAGGCGATCAGCCTGAAGTGTACCATTCTAGTGAAAATATTACCTGGCAAATGAATCCATCTCCAACATATTGGGGTGAAGTGATTAAGCCTGATTCATCATCTGGCGATCCAATTGATTAAATATCCTATTTATTGTATAAATAAATCATAGTATTTTTCCGCCCTAATTAATTTGTTATAACAATAATTTAAAGCGAGGGGTTTTAAGTGGAAGATAAAGTCAAAAGTATTATTACCTGCGATTTGGATGGGAAAGTGGAAACTTTTTCAGAAGGCGCAGAAAAACTATTTGGTTATACTAAAAACGACGTCATTGGTAAAAAAAGAGTCAGCGATTTTAGTCCCGGAGAAGTTGTCTTAGGCCATGTTGTAAATTGGTTAAAAATTGCGGTTGAAAAAGGTGCTTGGGAAGGCGAAACAGTTTTTTTAGATAAAAGTAAAGCTGAAATACCTTGTCATATAAAAATCACACCCACCAAGAATAAGCATGGCGAGCAAATTGGATATTGTGGAGTAACAACTCCATTAAAAAATAAAACCCCAGATGAAGTAAGACCAAAAATTAGTTTTTTTACAAAAGCCTTTAAATGGATGGTTATTATGCGACTACCATTTTTGAGTGCTACATTTGTTCCTATATTTACAGGAGCAGCAGTTGCAGCTATGTTAGGAGAAACGGTAAGCTGGGGATGGTTGGGTTTAACTTTATTAGGTGGAGCTTTTCTCCATATTGGTACCAACACCTCAAATGACTATTTTGACCATAGGAGCGGTACAGACGCATTAAACTATAATTATAGCAATGAAGGACTTAATGGTGGAAGTAGAAGTATACAGATGGGTCTTATTACGCCAAAAGGGATGCTAACTGTTGCAATAGCAACATTTGCCTTAAGCGCAGCTGTTGGGGTTCCGCTTATTATGAAATCCGGTCTTCCAATTTTATGGTTAGGTCTTACCGGGTTTTTATCTGGGCTTTTCT
>Ga0066849_10000317_pt1 | contig 18961 bp, 23 predicted proteins | sample ETNtaG_9_FD_65492 | JGI IMG/M metagenome (GOLD analysis project Ga0066849, IMG submission 65492) | Marine microbial and viral communities from oxygen minimum zone, Eastern Pacific Ocean - ETNP201406SV69 | ecosystem: Environmental > Aquatic > Marine > Oceanic | place: Pacific Ocean: Eastern... | reverse complement strand
ATTTTCTGCATCTTTATTACCCGGTTATCCTTTAGGAGATGCTTTAGAAGAATTTACTCTTCTAGCAAATGATACATTACCCTCTAATGCAAAAATATCCTATAGTGGATCATCTCAAGAATTTTATCAATCAGGCAGTAAATTAGAAATTACTATTCTTTTTGCTATATTAATTGTTTATCTAGTGCTATCAGCTCAATTTGAAAGTTTTAAAAACCCTTTAACTATAATGTTAACTGTACCTATTGCATTAACCGCAGGTATTTATACATTATTTTTGACAGGAACTTCCTTGAACGTATACAGCCAAATAGGTTTTTTAATGTTAATAGGACTTATAGCAAAAAACGGAATATTAGTTGTTGAATTTGCTAATCAATTAAGAAATGACGGCATGTCAGTGGACAAGGCGATTTTTGAATCATCTATGATTAGACTAAGACCTGTTTTAATGACAACTATATCAACATTGTTAGGAGCTATACCTTTAGTTTTAGGAAGCGGAGCTGGAGCGGAGAGTCGTTATTCGATGGCTATAGTAGTATTTGGGGGAATCACACTATCTTCTTTGATAACGCTTTATTTAATCCCTGCTCTTTATCAGTTTATAGAAAATAGAAAATTATTTTAATGGAGGGATTTTAAGCCCTTTTTGTTTTGAAAAATATAGAGATAGATTTTCAATATCTTGATCTGAAAGACCATCAGCAAAACCTTTCATTATTGCATTATTGCGAACTCCATTCTTATATGATTTAAGAGCATAGCTTAAATAGTTTTTATGTTGACCAGCCAATATTGGATACATTTTAATCTGAGAGTTACCATCTATTCCATGACAGGCAGCACAAGCTTCTGCTTTGGATTTTCCCGAATTATAAGATTTTTCTATATTACCAGCATATATTTTTAATGGAGTGATTAAAAAAGTAGCTATTATGGTTGTTAAAATTATTTTTTTCATTCTATTTTAAAGACTCAAAATAATTAGCTATATCATTTATATCTTGATCAGTTAAAGCCATAGCATTGGCTTGCATTGTTGGATGTTTTCTATCTTCTGTTTGATATGCCTTAAGCGCAGAGACAATATATTCTGCATGTTGACCAGCTAATTTTGGTACCTTATAAGTAGGATACACATTATTGTATCCTGGAATTGCATGACACCCTAAGCAGGCTTCAGATTTTAATTTACCAACATGATTATCATCCGCTCTTATGTCTGTAAAAACAGTGATTATTAATGATATTAAGAGTAATTTATATATTGATTTCATAGTATATTTAGGTGAGGATTATACACTAAATTTATGGGAGATAAAACTTCATTTTTTTTGTATAATGGCATTGTTAATATTATGCCTATTCATGAATACAAATGTAGTGATTGTAATCAAATTTTTGAGTATTTTCAGAAAATTTCTGACAACGACCTTAAAATATGCCTATGCTGTGGGAGTAAAGGTAAAGTTTCAAAATTAATCTCTCCATCGGGTTTTAGATTAAAAGGCTCGGGATGGTATGAGACTGATTTTAAGAAAAAAATTGATAAAAACCAATCTGTAACTCCAAAAAAGGATATTAAAAAACAAACTTCTTAGATGTAAGGTAATGAAATGAATCGTATATATTGTAATGAAATCTCAGAGAAACACCTCAATAAAAACGTTTGTCTTTCTGGTTGGATAAACAAAAGAAGAGATCATGGGGGTATTATTTTTATAGATTTAAGAGATTATAGTGGAATAGTACAACTTGTTTTCCATCCAGATAATAAAGAGGTTTTTACAATAGCAGAGTCTTTAAGGTCTGAATTTGTTATTGAGGCAAAAGGTGTAGTTAAAAAAAGATCTAATGACACAATAAATAAAGACATAGATACTGGATCTATTGAAATTATTGTGTCTAATGTAATAATTTTGAATAAATCTGAAACTCCACCGTTTATAATTAATGATTTAAATGTTAATGAAGACCAGAGATTACAATATAGATATATAGATTTAAGAGGTAAAGAATTACAAAAAAACCTTAGGTTTAGATCAAAACTAATTAGATCTATTAGAAATTATTTTTATAATGAGAATTTTGTTGATATTGAAACACCAATTTTAACGAAAGCAACACCAGAAGGGGCTAGAGATTATTTAGTGCCGAGTAGGGTTAATGAAGGGTTATTTTTTGCTTTACCACAATCACCACAGCTTTTTAAACAAACATTAATGATTGGCGGTATTGATAAATATTTTCAAATTGCCAAATGTTTTAGAGATGAAGATTTAAGAGCTGACAGGCAACCTGAGTTTACACAATTAGATGTAGAAGTTTCATTTGTAAATGAAAATGAAATAATTATTTTAATTGAAAATCTTTTTAAAAAAATATTTAAAAATGTAATGAACATTGACGGTGAAATTAAATTTGAAAAAATCTCATATTATAATTCAATTAAAATGTATGGTTGTGATAAACCAGATTTAAGAAATCCATTAATAATGCATGACATAAAAGATATTGTAAAAGATGTATCATTTAATATTTTTGCAGAACATGTTAATAAAACAGAATCTAGAATAACAGCTATTAAAGTACCTGGCGGAAATAAATTGTCTAGAAAAGATATTGATGATTTAACAAATTCATTAAAACAGTTTGGAGCTAAAGGATTGGCTTATTTAAAATGTGAAGACATGCGAAATCTAGAAGTAGGAATTGTCTCGCCAATTAAGAAATTTTTGGGACATGAAATAATTAAATCTGTATTAGATAGAGTGCAGGCGAAAACAGGAGATATAATTTTCTTTTCTGCAGACAATAAAGATATTGTTAATAATTCCATGTCAGCATTAATTAAAAATTTAGGAACTAAGTTAAATTTATTGTCAGATGATTGGCGCTTTGTTTGGATACAAAATTATCCTTTATTTGAAAAAGACTCTAGCACAGGCAACCCAACATCTATTCACCATCCTTTTACAGCTCCTAAAAACGAGAGTGATTTAGACTCAAAGGATATATTCTCTATAGAATCTAAAGCATATGACTTAGTTTTAAATGGACATGAAATTGGTGGCGGATCTATTAGAATACATTCTAAAGATATACAAATGAAGATTTTTGAAATATTGAAAATTAGTAAAAATGAAATGAATGAAAAGTTTGGTTTTTTTCTCAACGCCTTATCTCATGGCTGCCCCCCGCATGGTGGAATTGCATTTGGTATTGATAGGCTAACTATGATTCTTTTAAAGTTAGATACTATACGTGAAACTATAGCTTTTCCTAAGACACAGTCAGCATCTTGTTTGATGACCAATGCGCCATCATCTGTTGATAAAACTCAACTCAAAGAATTATCTATTTCAATAACAAAACCTAAATAATATTATGAAATATTCTCAATATTTAGATAAAACTAAAACATTATTAAAAGAGAATAATGCAAAACTTATTGCACACTATTATGTGGATAAGGCTGTACAGCGTTTAGCAGAGGATACAGGAGGTTTTGTAAGTGATAGTTTAGAAATGGCTAGATATGGAACTGAACAAAAGGAAACAACTTTAATTGTAGCTGGCGTTAAATTTATGGGTGAAACAGCAAAAATCTTAAACCCCAATAAAAGAATATTGGTTTTAGATCATGAGGCCACTTGCTCATTAGATGAGGGTTGTAACTATGAAGAATTTAAAAATTTTTGTAAAAAAAACAAAGACAGAGAAGTAGTTGTATATGCAAATACAAGCGCAAAAGTTAAATCAATTGCAGATTGGGTTGTTACATCAAGTATAGCCGTATCTTTAGTAGAACATTTAACTTCTTTAGGAAAAAAATTAATTTGGGGGCCAGATAAATATTTAGGCAATTATATTATAGATCATACTGGAGCAGATATGTTACTGTGGAACGGATCATGTGTTGTCCATGAAGAATATAAAACTAGAGAGCTTAAGCAATTAATATTAAAATACCCAAATTGTGAAGTTTTAGTACACCCTGAATCTCCAAGAAGTATAATACAACTAGCTGACGTTGTTGGCTCTACTACAAAATTAATTGAAGCATCAAAAGTAAGTAATAAAAAATATATAATTGTTGCTACAGAAAAAGGAATTTTTTATCAAATGAAAAAATACTCTCCTAACAAAATATTCTTAGAAGCTCCAACAGCAGGAGAAGGAGCAAATTGCAAGAGTTGTGGTAGGTGTCCATGGATGAAATTAAATACAGTAGATAAAATACTTAACATTTTTAACTCAAAGGAAAATGAAATTATATTATCTAACGATATAATTGAAAAATCTAATAAACCTATTCAAAGAATGATACATTTTAGAACTAAGCAATTTATTAATAAGGCATCATAAATGGCGGGGCATAGTAAATGGGCTAATATACAACATAGAAAGAAAGCCCAGGATAATAAAAGAGGAAAAGTATTTACGAAAATAATTAGAGAAATTAGCGTTGCTACTAAGATTGGAGGAGCAGATATTTCTTCTAATTCAAGACTGAGACTTGCAATAACAAAAGCAAACGCAGTAAATGTCCCAAAAGATACTCTTGAAAGAGCAATTAAAAAAGCATCTGGTCAAAACAATGAAAATTATGATGAAATCATGTATGAAGGTTATGGACCTAAGGGTATTGCAATCATCATGGAATGTTTAACTGATAACAAAAATAGAACAGTATCAGAAATTAGAAATGTTCTTTCTAAAAATGGTGGCAGCTTAGGGACTAATGGATCTGTTTCACATTTATTTAGAAAAGTTGGCGTAATGAAATTGCTAAACATTACAGAAGATGACTTATTAATACATATGGATAATGTTGAATTAATAGATTTTGAGATTATTGATAATGATTGTATTGTATTTATGAAACCTAATGAGCTTTTTAATATAAAAAAATATTTTGATTCTAATAATTTTGAAGTTCAGGATGAAGAAATTATTATGGACCCTTTAACAATTATAGATATTAATAAGGATGATGAGACAAAAATTATAAACCTTTCTAGTAAAATTGAAGAGATAGATGATGTTCAGAATGTATACATGAACATTAATCTTAGTTAAATTTCATGTCTATAATACTAGGAATAGATCCAGGAACCAATATTACCGGATTTGGTATTATAGAATTATCAGACCATAAAATTAAGTATATTTTTCATTCAATTATTAAGACGGGATTAAAGAATAAATATACAACTAAACTTGCTACAATCAATGAGGAAACTGAAAAAATTATAAATGATTTTAAACCCGACCATGTCGCTATAGAGTCTGTTTTTTTTAGTGTAAATGCTGGCACTGCAATTAAATTAGGACAAGCCAGAGGGGCGGCTATATGTGCTTGCAGTAGAGCAGGATTAGAAATTTTTGAATATAGCCCAAGAAAAGTAAAACTTATGGTTACTGATAGTGGAGCATCAGATAAATTACAATTACAAAAAAAAGTAAAAAACATACTTAAAATAAGAAGGCAATTAGAAATAGATGCATCTGACGCATTAGGAGTCGCAATTTGTCATAGTATAATAATACGTGATGATGATAAAGATGTTGAATGTATTTAAATTATGAACTCATTAATAGTAAATGAAATTTTTTATTCTATCCAAGGCGAAAGTCTTACCACTGGGGTACCTACTGTTTTTGTACGATTAACCGGATGCCCTTTAAGATGCTCATATTGTGATACAGAGTATGCTTTTACCGAAGGAAAAAAAATGTCTTTTGATGAGATTATTTCGTCAGTTAATAAGTATAACTGTAAAAATATAACAGTAACAGGAGGAGAACCTCTGGCACAAAAAAATACTTTATTATTTCTTGATAAGATTAGTAACTCATATGAAGTTTCTTTAGAGACGAGTAACGCTTTATCTATAAAAGGTATAAATAAAAAAATAACCATAGTTCTCGATATAAAAACACCTAATTCCAATGAATCAGATAAAAATATTATAGGTAATTATAAATATTTAAAAAAAGATGACCAAGTAAAATTTGTTATTTGCGAGTTAGAGGATTACTACTGGGCAAAGGATTACATATTTAATAATAAACTATGTGAAATTTGTAATATCTTAATAAGCCCTAGTCATGGTGAAATGAGTTTAGAGAGGTTAGCTAATCAAATTTTATTAGATAATTTGCCAGCAAGACTTCAAGTACAATTACATAAATTTATTTGGAGCGATGAACGTGGAAAATAAATCAGAAGCATTAGTTTTATTTTCAGGAGGTTTAGATTCAACTACAACTCTAGCTATTGCTAAAACAGCAGGATATAAAATCACAGCGCTTACAATAAATTATAAACAAAGACACATCTATGAGGTTGAGGCTAGCAAGAAAATAATCTCAAAAATACCAGATATACAACATATTATATTTGATATTGATTTGTCTAAAATAGGAGGATCAGCTCTCACTGATGATAAAATTAATGTACCAACTAATGAAACTTCAGGTATACCCATAACATATGTTCCAGCTAGAAATATAATTTTTTTATCAATTGCTTCATCTTTTGCAGAAAAACATTCCATAACAAATATTTTTATTGGCGTTAATGCGATAGACTATTCAGGCTACCCTGATTGTAGACCAGAATTTATTTCTTCTTTTCAAAATACAATAAATTTAGGCACAAAAACCGGCATAGAAGGCAACTCAATTAAAATACATACACCTCTTATAAATTTAACAAAATCCGAAATTATAACAAAAGGAGCTAATTTAGGCGTAGATTATTCGAAAACTATTTCATGTTATAACCCTTCTCATTTAGGAGAAGCATGCGGTGTGTGTGATTCATGTAGGTTTAGAAAAAAAGGGTTTTTAGATGCTGGGGTTAATGATAGTACAATTTATAAAAAAATATAAAAAAATAATGTTAATATTACCATTTGCTAATATAATTAGATAAATTTAATTTATTACAAATTAGGAGTTTTATGGAAGCTAGTTCTTTTCAATTATTGTTATATACCGCATTACTAGGGTTTATTCTGGGATATGTGATTAATAAAACAAATTTTTGCACAATGGGAGCTGTTTCAGACTGGGTAAATATTGGCGACTTATCTAGATTTAAAGCATGGCTATTAGCAGGCTCTGTGGCAATTTTTGGTGTAACAATACTTGAGTTCTTTAACCTTATGAGCGTGACAGAATCAAGAATACCATACACTAATTCAGTATTTTTTTGGCCAAGATATATTTTTGGTGGAATACTTTTTGGTATTGGCATGACTTACACAAGTGGTTGTGGAAATAAGGTCCTTATAAGATTAGGGGGAGGAAATCTTAAATCATTGTTTGTTTTAATCATTGCTGGTCTAATGGCTTATCTAATGACTAGGACGGATTTTTATGGAATTGTATTTCATAGCTGGATGAGACCAATTAGCCCAGACTTAGCTACATTAGGAATTAATGACCAATCATTGCCAACTTTATTATCTGCAATTATACCTTATGCTAATTATGAATATTTTAAACTTAGCATAGGATTGCTAATATCATTTTTTATATTTATATTTATTTTTCAATCAGGAAATTTTAAAAACTCTGATCATATTTTTGCAGGAACAACAGTTGGTTTTGTAGTTGTTATAGCATGGTATATAACTGGTGGATCATTAGGACAGGATTGGATTGAGGCAAATAATTTTTTGGATGCTCCTCTCCCAGGAGTAGGAATTCAATCTTTTACATTTATAAACCCTATGGGCGAAACCCTTATCTTTTTTAATAACTCTGCAAATATTTTTTATCTAACATTTGGAGTTACTGCTCTTTTATCAGTAATTCTAGGTTCTTTTGTTTATGCTATTATATCTAATAATTTTAGGATAGAATGGTTTGCTTCTAAATCAGATTTTTTTAGACATGTTATTGGAGCTGTGTTAATTGGAATTGGGGGAGTGCTAGCATTAGGTTGTACTATAGGGCAAGGAGTTACTGGAATATCAACTCTTGCATTAGGATCATTTGTAACTTTAGCATCTATAATTCTAGGCGCTGCAATCACGATGAAAATAGAGTATTACCAAGCAGTCTATGAAGATTGTTCTTTTTTTGATAGGCTAAGGTCTTCATTAGCTGATTTGAATTTAATACCAAATAAGTTCAGGAGACTTGAAAAAATATAATGGGGCGTTAGCTCAGTTGGTAGAGCAGTGGCCTTTTAAGCCATTTGTCACAGGTTCGAATCCTGTACGCCCTATATATAATAATAATTATGAAGAATCTGCTAGCAACATTTCTTATATTATTTTCAACATATGGTTTTGCAGACGAGGTTAAATTAAAAGATCTAAATGGTTTTTATTCTTCTGGTGTAACAAAATCTAAGTCAATAGCTATGATTCTTCATGGTACTCGTGGCCATCAAAATTTAGAAATAGTAACCTCTTTAAGAGATTCGTTATTAGAAAATTATATAGATTCTCTTACTATTAATTTAAGTTATGGAATACAAAATAGGGCTAATGATTTTCTTTCATGTGATATAGAACATACACACAAACAGTCTGAATCTCAAAAAGAAATTAAATTATGGTATGAGTATGTGAAAAAAATGGGGTATGAAAAAATATATCTTATTGGACATTCTAGAGGTGGTTTAGATATGATTAACTTTTATGAAAGGTTAGATAAAAACAATAAAACATTTATAAGTTCAATATTTTTGCTAGCACCTATTTCAGATGGTTGGGAAGATACCAGTATGGATTATAAAGAAAAATATAATATTGATCTTAGGCGTTTAATAAATGAGCCAACTAAGAAATTATCAATTAATTTTTTGGGCTGTGAAAATGCAACCGTTTATAGTGATTCATTTTTAGATTATTATTATATTTTTGTTGATGCTCAGGGATTTCAAGCTCATGAAGATATATATGATCGTGCTTTAAATCTACATCTAGTTAATACTTTGAGTAAAGTACATGTTATAACAGCCTCGGAAGACACTATTGCTCCGGATACTTATGAAAGGGTTAATGATATTACGAAATTTAGAAAAAATATTGAATTACACATGGTTGATGGCGCCGATCATTTTTTTAGAGATATATATTTTGATGATCTTATGGATATTTTATTAGAAGCTACTACTGAATAGTAAATGGCTCTTCACTTTCAGTTGAATTACCAGAATCTATATTGAGATTTCTATTAATTGTTGTATCTGTTTTTGGCCCAATTGTAATTTCTGAAGAAGAGCTATCAAGAAATTTTCTATCTACTTTGATGGTTGCGAATCTATCTTCTTTATCAAAATTCATTAATATAAAATCACTTCTTACAATAGCAATTTCAGACCATCCATCATCTCTCATGTTTATTCTATAGAATGACACTACATCGTCTGCAGGCGTGTCATGTAATAAATAGAGTACTCCGGTAAATCTTTGACCTTCTCCAAAAATAATAGTTTTATCAACTAAATATTTCGAATTTTCAGGTATAGGTATGGCAATTTGTAGACGCTTGTTAAGATTTAACTCTTTGACTTCTGAACTACCTTCATCTGAATCTGAAGAAAACATACCATCCATAGTCGCGCATGATGAGACCATAATTGATAAACCAAAAATTAATACTATATTCTTAATGTTTTTTAAATCAATCATATGCCAATTGTACCTATTTTCTTGACCCAGGACCATTAATTTCTAATCCATTACTCATATATGTTAAAAAATATTCTAAGTTTTTATACTCGTCTTGTTGAGCCTTAAAAGGTTTTGCTCTAACTCTATTTAAACAGCCTGCAAACCTTTCATGCAAAGTAACCATTCTACCAGCTCTAGATCTATAAACAGGAAAATGAGTTGGATGTCCTATAGCTGGACTAGTTATGTCAGCCCTTAATTTAGTGCCTGGATAATAAACATGGCAGTCTGCGCATGAAAAATTAAGTTGCCCTACTTTGGTAAAATAAAGTTTTTTACCAGACTCATATGCTTCCTCAGCTTTATAATTTGGAATTTCAATATCAATAATCTTTCCTCTAGATGTATATGCCATGTAAGCTGATATATCAGCCATTGGGCCTCCTTTATAATAACTCAAAGGTTTTTCTCCATTCTTTTTTCTACAATTATTTATTGCTAGCTCTAGAGTAATAATTTCATCTTTATCTTCATCAAAGTATGGATAATTTTGTCTAATACCAATGCCATTATTTCTAAAACATGATGCATATGTATTTCCATTTTTAAATGGCACATTAAATAGTTCTTCACCTTGTTCAATATTAATCTCATACGGAGGAAATTCTTCAATAGATTCCCATTGTTCCCTAGAAGATGAATCTATAGAATATACGCCATTCTTATAATCTGAAAACTCAGTATTTGGAAATTTATTTTTAAAATAATTTTGAAAATCTGCCAAATCATCTTCTGGACTTGCATATATATTCAAACTCACAAATAACAAAATATAAAAAACCTTATTAATGCTCACCATAGATATTAAACTATTTCACCTCAACTGTTTTAGAATCTCTATTTCCTTTATTATCTAACCATGTTAATTCAAGCTCATCTCCTTTAGATCCGTTATAAACAAATGTTAGATATGGATTTTTAGAAACAGCTGGCCCCCAATGGACAACTATAACTTCATCTCCATTAGCTTTAGCTATAACCTCTTGTATAAAGTGGGCAGGAATTTTATCTCCAGTTTTTTTATTAACTCTTTGTCCAGTTTCCATAGGATGCTTCATTAGCGTTTTAACAGTAACTGAACCATTTCTTTCTTTTGCTCGTATTTTAATAGTACTCATAATATTTCTAACCTCCACATCCACCAATTGTTACTTTTACTTCTTTAGATGCTGAAAAAACCTTACCCTCACTTTTAACAGCCGCTATAATTTTGGAAGTCTTACCCATTTTAATTCTTGTCCCAATTATAGGAAGAGACTTAGATGTTAAATTATATCCACTAGATAATGGCTGAGGATTATTCTCTACAAATATCATAATTGATTCAACATTTTTTAATGCTGTTTTTACGTTTATTGGAACAATAGCCCCATTTTCAGCAATATCCGGAGCCTTAAGTTTAACTTTAGTAGTTTCAGATAAGTCATTATGACCATATACACTTTTGATAGATTCATCTAAATTTGTTATATCAAAAGATGTTTTAGGCCATGCAGCAAAAACACTTTTTGGTTTTATTAAAAACCCCGATAAAGTTGTTAAGGTTACTGCTGTCATTAAAGAATTTTTTAAAAAATTTCTTCTGTTCATAATTTACCTCACAGAGTATATAGATACTCTATTATTTTGTTTATTTCGTCTTTTGTTATTACGCCATGCTTTCCAAAAGGAGGCATAAAAGAATTAGGGTTATTTTTTGTTGCGTCCCAAATTTGGTTGAATAAATCTATCCTATTAGGAAACCTTGCCCCCATAGCTATCAATGGTGGCCCATTATTGCCTGCAAGCTCACCATTTTCAATTTGATGGCAGGCCAAGCAATTACCCTTTTTTCTATCAAAAGCTAATTTTTTACCTTCTTTGACATTATCAGCTTGTACAGGCGATATGGCAAAGATTAATATAATAAAAACTATGTTTATATATCTTTTCATAAGCATTAAATTCACTTAATTATAGTACTCATAACATAATAAAAAAACTACTTTAATTACAGGTTTTTTCACCAAATATTGGCTCTAATGGTCTCTTGTACCTACATATTAAAGCTGTTCTTTTTTCGCCTAACCTTATTTTTTCTGAGGACGAGGTTTTATTTGAATTTATCGCATTAGACAAGACATCTATAGATAAATCTATATTGTCTAATAACACATAATATTCCGATAGATATACATTACTTTTAAATATAGAATTTTTTTCTGCATACAGTTTAGACATTAATCTATAATAATTTGGGTTTAATCTATAGTGATTTTCAAGTGGTTTTAATAATTTTTCAGCATAATTAGTTCTTATATTGTTCTCAATTAAAATTTCAGACAATAGCAATGGAACTGTTTTATTTAGCGGGTGTATATTTTTTAATTTATTTAAAACATTAATACTCTCATCAATCTCATTTAATCCAGATAACGATCTAGCAAATAAAACTGAAATATATAAATTATTCGAATTTGTTTTATAATAAGGCATCAGTGTTTCATAAGCTTTTTTATAATCAGATTTACGCAGATAAAGAAGACCTAATTTATGAGAAGATAAGATACTTTTATTTTTTATATTTTTAATAGAGTTGTTTATGTCTGATATAGTTAAAACCTCCATGATATTTTTTATATATAAAAAATCATTAGTGCTATTTTCTATTTGAGAGTTATCATGTTTTGCACTTGACTTTATGTTGGCAATTCTATTTTCATACATGGGGTGTGTTGAAAGATAAGACAAACTTCTTTGAATATCACCTGTTGACATTTCCATCAAATTAAAAAATTTTGCCATCTCGCTAGTCTTGAAATTTGCATTTGATAATATCTCTAGACCTAAGTTATCAGCTTCTACTTCATTAGATCTTATCAAATTTACATTTTGTTGCGCAGAAATACCAATGCCTGCCTGTATTGCGGCCATTGACGCTTTAGCATTCCCAGAAAAAATACCAGCAAAAATTCCTATCCACATTGGTATGCTATTAACATTAGCATTAGCAATCATTTCAGCAGTATGCCTTAATTTTACATGCGCTATTTCATGAGCCATAACTGATGCTAATTGAGCTTCATTTTCAGCTAATTTAATCAAACCAATATTAATTCCTATAAACCCACCAGGCAAAGCAAAGGCGTTAATTTCATTAGATTGCACAATAAAAAATCTATAATTTCTCATATCGTCCATTAGATTTCTTGATAATAAGTTACCTATGTAATTTATATAAGATGAAACTAGAGGGTTATTATTAATATAATTATATTTTTGAAGCCTCCTATAACTAGAAAACCCAATCATATCTTCTTGTTTTATTGGAAGAACCTCGCTATATGGATCACCAAGCTCAGGCTGTGATTGAGTAGCAGATAAAACATTTTTGCAAAATAAAACCATTATGACAACTAAGAAAATTCTTGAATATTTTTTCATAATAACTACCATAGATAAGTGTAATATTGAGTCATTCAAGACGAACAATATTAGTGTTGATAATTATAACCCATATGGAGTTTCAATGGCAGATTTTGACAAAGAGCTTGATACTAGTGGCCTTAATTGCCCTTTGCCTATTATAAAAGCAAAGAAAGAAATAAATAGCATGGAAGATGGCCAAATATTACATGTAATTTCAACTGACCCTGGGGCTGTAAAAGACTTTGAGTCATTTGCAAACCAAACAGGTAATGAACTTGTAAGCTCAGAAGAGAAAGATAATAAATTCTACTTTTTGCTAAAAAAAACTAAATAATCTTGAAGTATATAGTTAGTTTTTTGGCTTTTTTTGGACTGGTTTCTCTATCCGTAATAGTATTTTCTGTTTTCTTAATTCACGAAATAACTAACCCTAATAGTACAAAATATTTACAACAATATGATGCTATTGTTGTACTGTCAGGTAACCCAGAGAGAGCTGTAGTAGCAAGTAAACTATTTTATGATAAAAGTCCAAAGGTAATTTTTTTAAGCAAAGAAAAAAAAGTTATGAAAAACTCTTTAAACCCTCGCGAATCTATAGAAACTTATAAATTCATGTATAAAATACTACTTAAAAATAATGTACCCAAAGATAAAATTGTTTTATTTGGCACTGATAACACCAGTACTTTTGATGAGATAAACAATCTAATTAAATTCGACAGCAAAGATTATAAAACATATTTAATTGTGAGTAATAAATATCATATTTTTCGAATTAATCAAATATTTCATAATTACAAACATAATAATAAAATACATTATTATTTTACGAATAATACACAGAAATGGTGGAAAGATAAATATTCAATAAAAATAATTATTTTAGAGTATTTTAAAACTATCTTATATTACATTTTTGGTGATTTTTCTGCATACCAAAGCGCACTATAGGTTTGAATCTTAATAATAAAAAATATATATAACTGATGATGATATGTGAAAAAAGTTGTATTATGTACAAGAAATTACATTAGAGATGCTATGAAATTAAGTGGTTCAGAAATAATAATAGAATGTTTAAAGAGAGAAGGTGTTGAGTATATTTTCGGCTACCCTGGTGGAGCTGTTTTACATATTTATGACGCTTTATTTAATGCTAAAAACATCAAACATGTTTTAGTAAGACATGAGCAGGGAGCTACGCATGCAGCAGATGGTTATGCTAGAGCTTGTGGCAAACCTGGAGTTGTACTTGTTACATCTGGACCAGGCATTACTAATTGTATTACAGGATTAGCAACCGCGCATATGGACTCAATACCTATGATTGTAATTTCAGGACAAGTATCTAGACAGTATGTAGGAAGCGATGCTTTTCAAGAAGCCGATGCAACTGGAATTACTAGACCAGTCACAAAACATAATTTTTTAGTTGATAAACGTGAGTCAATAGCAGATGTTTTTAAAAAAGCATTTAAAATAGCAACAACTGGAAGACCAGGACCTGTCCTGATTGATATTCCGAAAGATTTAACAGACCCTAATGTTAAAATAGGATTTAATTATCCAAAAAATATAAACATTAGGTCATATAAACCTGCTAGAAATGATTCTAAGGAAAAAATACAGCAAGCAGCAAAAATATTATGCTCAGCTAAAAAACCTATGATATATACAGGGGGAGGAATTATATTAGGCAAGGCTCATAGACAACTATTCAAGCTGCTTAAAAAATTAAATTTTCCTATCACAAGTACATTAATGGGACTAGGAGGTTATCCTGCAACGGACAGTCAATTTTTAGGAATGTTAGGCATGCATGGTACGTATGAGGCAAACATGTCAATGCATAATTGTGATGTTTTGTTAGCAATTGGCGCTCGTTTTGATGATAGGGTTACGGGAGATACATCAAAATTTTGTCCTTCAGCTAAAATAATTCATATTGATGTTGACCCATCTTCTATTTCAAAAATTATTGAAGTAGATTTATCTCTTGTTGGTGATACATCAAAAATTTTAAGAGATTTAAATAAATTAATTTCTCCATATTTAAAAAATATTAATAAGCAGGATATTAAAAAATGGTGGAAACAGATAAATAAATGGAGATCAAAAAATTGTTTGAGTTATAAAAAATCACCAAAAATTATTAAACCTCAAGAAGCTATAGAAACTCTGTATGAAATTACAAAAGGAAATTCTTTTATAACATCCGATGTTGGGCAACATCAAATGTGGGCTGCACAATACTATAAATTTGACAAACCGAATAGATGGATAAACTCTGGCGGCCTTGGAACAATGGGATTTGGGTTACCTGCAGCAATGGGAGTAAAGCTAGCTTATCCAAAATCAGAAGTAGTTTGTATAACTGGTGAGGCAAGTATCCTAATGTGTATACAAGAGTTGGCAACATGCTTACAATATAGGTTACCAATTAAAATTATTAACCTTAATAATAGGTATATGGGAATGGTTAGGCAATGGCAAGAATTTTTTTATGAAGGCAGATATGCAATGTCATATATGGAAGCCCTTCCAGATTTCCCTATGCTTTCACAAAGCTTTGGTCATGTAGGTATTCAAATTGAAAAACCATCTGAGCTAAAGTTTAAAATGAAAGAAGCTATGGCAATTAAAGATAGACTTGTTTTTGTAGATATTTTAACTGATCAAGAAGAAAATGTTTACCCTATGATTAAAAGTGGCAAAGCTCATAATGAGATGCATTTATCGCCAACAAACGAAAAGACAGAGTTAGCTTAATTATGGATGGCAAGAGACATATAATATCTTTATTAGTTGAAAATGAATTTGGTTCTTTATCTAGAATAGCAGGCCTATTTTCTGCTCGTGGTTATAATATTCACTGCTTAAATGTAGCGCCTACCAATGATGAATCAATATCTAGAATGACTATTGTGACAGTTGGAACTGAACAGAAAGTTAATCAACTTATGAAACAATTAAATAAACTTGTAGATGTGGTAAACGTTAAAGATTTAACTGAAGAAACGCATATCGAAAGAGAGATGTTGTTATTAAAATTAAAATGCACTAAAAACCAAAGAGAAGAGCTTAAAAGACTTGTAGATATATTTAGAGCGCGTATTATCGATGTTACTGATACAACGTACACTATAGAACTTACAGGTGCATCAGAAAAAATTTTAGCTTTTGTTAATTCTATGGGTACTATAAAGATAGTTGAGATAGTTAGATCAGGAGCATTAGGCATTAGTAGAGGAAAGGATAGTTTAGAAATTAAATAGTGAGGAAAGAATGAAAGTATATTATGACAAAGATGCTAACTTAGAAATGATCAAAGATTTACATATATCTGTAATTGGTTATGGGTCGCAAGGACATGCGCATGCGTTGAATTTAAAAGAATCAGGCATGAACGTATCAGTTGGATTAAAAGAAAATTCAAAAACTATTAAAAGAGCAAAAAAAGAAGGCCTAGAAGTGTTATCTATTAGTGATGCAGTTTCTAAAGCTGACATTGTAATGATATTAGCACCTGATGAATATCAATCATCAATATTCAAAGATTTCATAAGACCCAATTTAAAAGAAAATGCTATGCTTGCATTTGCCCATGGGTTTAACATTCACTATGGTCAGATAGCCCCTGATTCACAACATGACGTAATAATGATTGCACCTAAAAGTCCTGGACACTTAGTAAGATCAACATATCTTCAAGGCAAAGGTGTTCCCACATTAATTGCAATAAATAATGATAATTCTGGAAAGGCTAAAGAAATTGCTTTAGCATACGCTTCTGCTATTGGAGGCGGTAGAGCAGGTATTATAGAAACAACTTTTAAAGAAGAAACCGAAACAGATTTATTTGGAGAGCAAGCTGTTTTGTGTGGAGGTGTAACTGCTTTGGTAAAAGCAGGTTTTGAAACATTAGTTGATGCTGGATACGCACCTGAAATGGCATATTTTGAATGTTTAAACGAACTTAAGCTAATAGTAGATTTGATGTATGAAGGAGGTATGACTGAAATGAGATATTCCATTTCAAATACTGCAGAATATGGAGATTTAACAAAAGGCCCTTTTTTAATTGACGAACATGTTAGAAAAAAAATGAAGCTAATTTTAGAAGACGTTCAAAATGGAAAATTTGCTGAAGAATTTGTTAATGAGATAAAAAGCGGATCTCAAGAGTTTAACAGATTAAGAAAAGAAAGTTCTGAACATTTAATAGAAGATACAGGTAAGAAGTTACGTGATATGATGTCATGGATGCAAGACAGTAAAAAGCTTGTTGATGAAGAGGTTACTTAATGACTGAAGAAATAAAAAAGAAATTACCAGGCGTATTTTTATTACCTAATTTAATAACCACGGGAGCATTATTTAGTGGCTTTTATTCCATCATATCTTCTATTAATGGAGATGTAATTTCTGCAATTTTTGCAATATTAATAGCAATGTTGCTAGATGGACTAGATGGAAGAATTGCTAGACTAACAAATACACAAACTTCTTTTGGCGCATATTATGATAGCTTATCCGATATGTTATGCTTTGGAATTGCGCCTGCTATATTACTTTACATTTGGAGCTTATCAAATTTTAATATTTATGGATGGCATTGGTCAAAAATTGCATGGATCACCTGTTTTATTTATGTTGCAGCCGTTGCCTTGAGATTGGCAAGATTTAATTCTAAAAACCAAATGCAAGATAAAAAATATTTTGTCGGCTTAGCAAGTCCTGCCTCAGCAGCAGTAGTAATTTGTTACGCTTGGATGGTTGAAGACTCTGGTTTAAGCGTTAAAGATTTTAATTGGATGAGCGCATCATTACTTTCAATTCTATCATTTCTTATGATAAGCAATATTACTTATTATAGTTTTAAAGATTTTAATATTAGACATAAAGTACCACATATAAGTTTATTTGTAATAGCATTAATTTTATCATTTATTTCTTTTGATCCACCATTAGTTCTATTTTCATTTTTTATATTTTATGCATTATCTGGGCCTACAATGCTTCTAATAAGATTTATTAGAAAGAGAAAATTTTTATCGCGTGAGAAAAAACTATTGTAAATCTAATATTCCTTGCAAAATCATATTTTTAATATACAGTTTGAATTATGGTGGTTCATATATCTAAAATTAATCATTTCCTTAATATAGTTCTGCTGGAACTAATATCATTATAACTCGTCTAAAATACCAATAATATGAATGAGAAAAATTTAATAATTTTTGATACTACTTTAAGAGATGGAGAGCAAAGCCCTGGCGCATCTATGGATATAGATGAAAAAATTAAAATTGCTTTAGCTTTAGAAGAATTAAATGTAGATATTATAGAAGCTGGATTTCCTATTGCTAGTGGTGGTGATTTTAAAGCAGTAAATGAAATAGCAAACCAAATTAAGAATTCTAGTGTTTGCGCATTAGCGCGAGCACTTGAAAAAGATATCGTGAAAGCATCAGAAGCATTAGCAAGCGCTAAAAAACCACGCATCCATACTTTCATTGCAACTTCACCAATACATATGGAAAAGAAGTTAAAAATGTCTCCAGAAAAAGTTAAGCAAACTGCAGTTAATGCAATTAAGTTAGCCAAAACTTTTACAAGCGATGTAGAATTTTCTCCAGAAGATGCAGGTAGATCCGAGCTAAAGTTTTTATGCGAAGTAATTACTGCAGCCATTGATGCGGGCGCTGGAACAATAAATATTCCTGATACCGTAGGATATAACCTTCCCCATCAGTTTGGCTTATTAATAAAAAATATCATTAGTAATGTTGAAAATTCAGATAAAGCAGTATTTTCAGTTCATTGCCATAATGATCTAGGACTAG